>Ga0209589_1013680_pt1 | contig 10491 bp, 10 predicted proteins | sample CowpeawhiteBW_FD_187525 | JGI IMG/M metagenome (GOLD analysis project Ga0209589, IMG submission 187525) | Root nodule microbial communities of legume samples collected from California USA - Cow pea white BW (SPAdes) (version 2) | ecosystem: Host-associated > Plants > Roots > Nodule | place: USA...
GTGTGTGTGTGTGTGTACTAATAAAATACTAGAAAGTGATTAATCTTCTTAAATTGTCCAATCGGACAATTCAAGATTCAATACATTTAAATTATTAGTATTGTATCCCCTTATATCTATTTTTTTTTAAAAATGTAATTTTCGTATTGAATCTCAAACGGGAAACTAAGGCTAACTCGCAAATCAAGCAAATATTTAACTAAATAATAAACCACATATATATAACATATTACTAATACATAATAGACAACAAAATCTTAGAAAATAATAGAATTAGGAACCTGGGAGCGTGAAAATTGAATGACAATGGAAGATGATGCACACCCACGATACTGAGGTCTTCAAGAGCTATAAGAGACAATAAAATAAATAAGAGACCGTAAAAATAGCAAAAGAACAACGCAAAAATCAACCAAAAACCTCATCAAAAGGCAAAACAATTACCTAAATCATAAAAAAATATACAAAACGGAAAAGAAATAACGCATTTTGAATTTACACCGGGCAGAATTGGCGGTGCGACGGTGGCTGGAAATGCTGAAGGAGGCGCAAGATACTCGCCAGAGTAGTGACACGGAGCAGCAGTGCAACGTTTGTCGCCAAGTGGTGGCTGTGGGGGACCATGGCGAAGTGGGGGGACGGAGGCATGGTGGAGGGCGCGACGAAGGGTGCAACGGAGGCGCGAAAGAGGGCGCAACCAAGGTGCAATAGAGGCGGCGTGACGGTGGCACGCAGGAGGGCCCGACGGTGGCGCGACGGAGGCCACAACGAGGGCCGCAATGAGGGCGCGACGGTGGCGGAATCTACTTTGTGGATGGAGGCGCAATTGATGATGGAGGGCAACGGAGGGCGAATCGTGACGGAGGGCACAGTGGCGGAGAGCGTTCGCGAGAGAGAAGATGATGAATAAACGATATGGCCTCGATTCTGTAAACACCCGAGGCATAAAGCGTTATAGGCCTCGGTCCTTTGCCACCCGAGGCCAAATCGTCTGTTATAGGCGTCGGTCCTTTGCTACCCGAGGCCAAATTATGCGTTGTCAGTGGCAATTTTGTAATACTGGGGGCCACTGACGAGTTACAGGCTTCGGTTGATGGAGAACCGAAGCATAAAACTGGTTATATGCTTCGGTTGAATTTGGACCCAAGGCAAAATAGTTAGAAAAATTTCAAAAATGCCACCGCTTCCTTATAGGCTTCGGTCCCGCAGTACCTATAGAGCGAGTTAAAAACCCCAATCTGCACTATATTACTCATATCAACAACCTTGACAAAGTGTACAACTTCCTATTACTCTTATTGAGCCCCGACAAAGTATGCAACGTCCCATTACTCTTATCGAGAGCCTAGGGCAAGTGCACCTCCATATTAATTTATATAGAGATACCTTTCATTACATTCATAACCAAGTATACACTATCTCATCATGATCAAACATCAATCAACAATCACATGATTATTCGCAATCATGATCAATAACAAACAAGCACATCAAGGCCTCATCAACACATGTATCACAACACATTAACATCATATAATCATCATAATTATGTTTAACATACATCATTCATCATGCCCAACACCTGATAGACTGCAAACAAAGCCTATCATAATTTATCATAATAAAATATCAACACACTACACCATGAAAACCCAGCAATCATGTGTGAAATATAAATCCAACTACGGACCTCCAAACTAAGATCACACTATCAAACTAAAGAAAAACATATTATGGACTAGGTGTTCAAATTTTAGCTAAATCAGATGGTTAATGAACCGATAAACACAATTTTACTAAAATTGCGTAGACTAGAAAAATTAATAGCGCCAGAAGCCAACGCTCAATGCCAGACCTCTCGTAAAACAGGTCGTTCCACGCACAAAATCTGTGCTCAACACCCGACCTCTCATAAAATAGATCGCTCAACGCTCATAATCAATGCTCAACATCAAACCTCTCAAAAAGTTGCCTAGGACCAACATATATCCAACCCCATCATAATTGAAGTAGAAAAAAAATATAGCTTCCATTAAACTTCCATTGTGACCCTACCACCTAACAAACGTCCATCAACATGATATTCCACCCAAAAAAGAATCTTCTTTTACCCCAAAAAGAATCATATTTTCATCCCATTTCCAAGACAATTCAATCACATAAATAAAACCTAAGTGCATGGACAACCTTAGCTTTGCTCTACTCCTCCCTTGCTCTCAATTTCACGTTTCCTTCCGAACAACTCTTCTCTCCATCTTTTCTCCCAGCCCACCGGAGGCACGATTAAAAAAATTAAAATGAAAGTAATCATAGAATTTACTTTTGGCTGCCCAATTTTTTTCCAGCTCCCACCTATTCCTCTCCTCCATAATTTCACTTAATTCCTTATGCCTATGTCTAGATATAATGCATTTGCCTCAACTTTTTACCTTCCAAGGTGTACCATGAATTTACTAAAAAAAATCAATTATTTCTCCAAGGTGCACCAGACAACCCCCAATACTCAAGTAACACTCCAAGCCACATCAACCATCACATCTTTCTTGTCAATCAACATGCACAAAAACATACAATAATATCTCTACATTCCAAGCATTCAAGAAATTACATTTTAAACATGTCACATGAATTATAATTAATGTATGACAATATTATAAAACACTTCCAAAAGCACACATAAACACTTCCAAAACTATTATAAAACAATATTTAAAATAAAATTGCTCCAAATACACACTCTAAGAATTGAACCTTTGACTACCAACTCATGACAAGGCTCTAACCAACTATGCTACTCTTCACATTTTGCAAAATTATTTATTTCTTAATTTAAATATTCCCCTCACGTCCAATTATCACCTTAAAAAATATAATTATTTTTCCTAGCTCTTACACAATGTTGTTGAAGTTCTAGATGAACCTCCTATAGAAACTTGCATGTCCAAGCAAGGAGCAAATCTCCCTCATAGTTGAGGAGTAAGGTAGAGAAGTAATGACATTAATCTTAGCCCTATCTACTTGAATGTCTCCATCAGATATGAGATGGCCTAAGACTACTTCTTCACTCATGAAATGGCATTTTTCATAATTTAAAACAAAGTTAGTCTCAATGCATATATGAAAAACTCTATCAAATGATGCAAACACTCAACATATGAAGTACCAAACAAGTAAAATCATCCATAAAGACTTCCATGCAACACTCAATCAAGTTGGAAAAAATGCTTAACATGCACCTCTAAAAAGTAGAAGGTGTGTTGCATAAGCCAAATGGCATCCTAATGTATGCAAATGTTCCAAAAGGGCATATGAAAGTAGTTTTATGTTAATCCTCAAGTGTAATATGCATCATGCAAACTAAAACCCAACAATCAAGAACTGCATATCAAAGACTGAAAAATTTGATTGAGTCCATGGAGACAACAAAGACAAACAAGAAATAGACAAGATGAGACTGAGCCAAGAAAAGTCCAAACATTGGGAGCACATTGTTTCAAAATTGTTAGCAAAGATGTGAGCAAGGAAAGAAAAGCTTCATCCATCAAAGTCAGAATCACTCAAAAAAGTCAAGAGCAAGTTTAAAAGATTAAAAACAAGAATCTCAATCAAATCATATTCAGGATCAAAATTGACAAACTCTTATAGCATGTGTATCACTTAATTCTCTCATGTGTTTCTGGAAGACTTACACCCAACACCTCATGCAAGAATTCTCTGCCATATGCTTGAAAAACCTCTAACTTCTACCACTCAAATGAATGCAACTCAAGATCAAAAGGACTTTTATGTGGCTTATGATGTGCTCAAGATGAAAATAGGATAAAGTGAAAGGTTTAGAGTTAGAGACCCAAGAGAAATGAGGAAATAATGGATAAATGTGGGAAGAATAATTTCATATCGCATTTCTTTCTCCTTTAATTTATACTTCTTCTTCGTTCTCCATTTTTTTCTTTTGTAATTCAATGTAGACCACTTTTTCTCCATTTTTTTTTTCAAATTTTTCATTTTTTTCTCATTCATACACCTTTCCGACTTTTACAATGCATGAAAACATATTTTGCACCTCTTCCCTCACACTTAGGCTTCTTAATAACGCTTCAAAATAGCTCCAAGGTTCTTCACAACTCTAAGTGGGCAACACATGGCTGATAGAGAATGAAGATGTAGTAAATGTTGGAATTGGTGCCAATGATATGGACCAAGTGGAGCAAACCAAGATGTAGATGATGCCTCTGACCGCAACCTATAGCCATTGAGATCTATCATCCTTTAGAGGATACTGGTCCTGCATATTCCTTGTTTGAAAGGATAGTTCTTAATCAACTTCTAGAGTTGAATGTGTCACAAAATGCTTATCATGCCTATTGCACTACAAGGTTTCAAGAATTGGATGATCAGATCCATAATGTCCATGACCTCCTCTTCAATGTCTACAACAAAGACAACCCCAGGAATGATTTAGTAGGATGGCTCTTAGGTCATGCATTGCATGTTGGTGTTGTATTTGTGTGTTTCTTTTTATGCTACCAATTTTCCAGTCTGTTGTTTCTATGTCTTAATTGACTGATTGTATCAGTCTCAACTTCAATTTGTTACTTTAGTTCTTCTTTTTTTGTTTCATTGCATGTATCCACTCTCAATTGATCTGATAGTTTGTTGTGTTGGTTTATGAATGAAAATTTTATCTTTTCCAAAATGATTAGTTCATTATCGTAATTTTATGAATCCAAAGGGGGACAAAATTTGAGTAAAAGTGAGAAAATTTGAATATGACATGCATTGGATATTAAACCTTTGCTGTAATTAAGCAGCGAAATAATTTGTTAATGGAGAAAACCAAAAGGGGGTATGAATTGGTTTATTAATAAAATTAGTACTTTTAAAAGTTTTCCTAAATTTTATCGTTTAAATTAAAGCCTCAGTTTATTTAAATGCAAGAACAAATAAATTAAAGAGATAGGGAAGAAGATTCAATATAAATATTTATATTGATTCGGATCAAAAGATCCTATTTCTAGTTGTTAATCTCTTTAAACATAGAGATTAACTTAATCACTATAAAAATCATAGTACAATCAGATAAAAAAAAGGAAAAGAAAACACCTCTCTTGAAGACACAAGAGATGAAGAGATCCTTCCTTTGAATCAAACAAAGAAAATACTAGCTTTCCTAGCAATAGCATATGCATCCAATCTCCTAAGATGCCCATTAGAAAAAGGTATCGCTTTACCCACGCTAGGCTTTTCAAAGCTATTTTGAGAAACTCAGAGAAACTTTTTGCAATCACAATCCTAGAATGTTGGTTCTCAAAAAGGTAAGTCTACAAGTGAAAAAGAGTTATATTTAAAGTCATTCAAAATTTGGGTCCAGTAGCTGAAAAGGAAAATCCAAAACTACTAGGGACAATTGATTATCACTTATGATAATTGATTATTCTAGTGCATTTTCTAATAACAAAGTTTAAGCAGATAATCGATTATCCAGAGAGATAATCCATTATTCCAGTGGATTTTTGAAAAATTGAACGTAACTTAAAATAATCGATTATCCTAAGTGATAATCGATTATCACAGCTAAATTTACAAAAATAAAAGGACCCATAGAGATTAAGAGTTTGCTGCTGATTCTAAGCTATGCTAAGCTACTTTAAGACATTATTAACTTATTTACAAGAAGACTTTAAACATCAAAAGCTTGACTTCAAATTATTTTCCAAATTGTTTGAGATTCTTTGTCATCATCAAAATCTTTTTGTCTTCTACTTTTGCCAACAACCTGAAATTGAATACTTGTTGGAACTAAGTAATACTGCAAACTAGATCTAAAAATCTGAACTTGAATCACAATAGTGATAAGGGGAGCATATGCATATGTGAAGTGTATGCATGTTTGTGTGCTTTTGTGTGTGTATGCATATGTGTGTATTACTTGTATGCAAAAGTTATTTCAGGTTTCTCAATGGATCTTGCATCATCAATTCAACTCGAGGATGTTGGCTTCATCAACTCGAGGATCTCGCCTCCTTAGGTGAAAAGAGAAGTTACCCTAAAGCTTTGCTTAATGCACCATATTTTCAAAGAAAACCTGAAGTTGTTTCTGTCCTTGTAACTGTCGTGATCTTCAAAGTTAAAATGCATCTTGTACAGAGATCTAAAAAATGTGTTGTACCACAAGAATTAAAGTTATTAGAGTGTAAAATCCAACACAGAGAATAAATTAATTTGGACACATGTACACAAAGTTATGATAAAACACAGTTAGCATAGGTCAATGCTGAAAAATTAGCACTTTTGGGTAACGTCAGGTGCCAACTTAGGAGTGTCGAGTGCCAACGTCATAGAGAGAAATTGCACTAAGTGGTGCTACAACTTCTAAAACTTCCTAAAATTCAATAATCTAAGCTAAAACAGGAGTGCAATAAAGATGCTAAAGGAGTGTAATAAGTTCCAATATGAGCATATAGAAGTTGAGTTATCACCATGTAGCTCTTGCAAAATCGCATGATAAACATGCACCATGTAACACCCCTTTCAGGATGTCACTTGCAATTTTAAAATCATAAATAATACCATAACACATATTTAATACCATTCTAATTAAATAGGAACTTCTCAAAAAATTTATTTCAAAAACCACTTGCCTAAGTTCCATCCGAATAAAACTTTGTTTCTAAAATAAATCAACATTAAAACCAACCCAAACCGATATAAGTCATCAAAGGAAACTTATTACAAATCCTTCAAATTCAAAATAAAATATCAAATAAAGTCAATTATTACATCTTATTCAAACACAAAACAATTCCAATTACTTTCAAAAAACAACCAAAAGCTTCCTTAATGAGGCTCCTCACAACGATGCTTCTCTAACTACATATGTATCAACATCTGCTCTCGTATAACACAAGTTATACGATCATCACATGTGGAAACGACAACCACCAACATGCATTAGTGAGCTAACCAGATACAACATCACATAACAATTTATTATCAACATATAACTCACCTAGCATGATCACATGTGTTCATAAACTCAACCAATTCATATTACTACCAAGTAATATCAAATGATATGTCTTTCTCTCATAACCAACCATTTACCTTCCCTACACCAATGCCTCTTGGAAAAGGCCTTTCTTCTACTTTTCATAAGAATTACAAGAACGACTCTACATGCTCACCAAAGCCTTAGGTAAGAGCACTCTTCTTAAGCTCATGCCAAAGTCTTATGATCGAAAGAAACTCTTTTACCCGACTCACGAAAGCCCCTTAGATAAAAGAACTAATGTGGCCTTACGGTTACAAGAGAACCCATACATCATCACCACATGCATACATACATACATCCATACAACATCATCATATGATTAACCATACCTCAACTCATCATGTGAATCATCATAAAATGACTTAACGCATCACATCATACATGTATCATCACCATAGAACTTGCAATCACATTCAGAACAAGCAAAACACCCAAGTAACTTGATGCTCAAAACGCCAAAACATGTATCAACACACAAAAAGCTAGTCGCCTAGGGACCACTTTGCCTCGCAAAAATAGTCACCCAACAACCAACCATGTCACCCAGCAACCAAACATGTCCAAACATACGAAAAACAATATTTTATGCATAAAAGACCTGTTTCAAAATATCAAGTACCCAAAGTATGCACAAAATAACTTACTAAACATCCCATTATAATTTTTCTTAACTTCCAGCACCATTTACACAACCAAAACTCACATTCCTATTTCCCATCCCACAATAAAAGGATGCTCAATCACAACCGACTACACATCCGATTCCTTCCACTTTTATATTTTTCTCCATATATAATTTTACATAACATAGAATATCAAACTTACCTGATATATCCACTATTTAGTTATACACCTGCCACTTGAGAACCACATAACATCATAACTAAAGAACCATTCAAAATTACACTAAAATTGAACTGAAATTTCAAAACACACCATGTCCAATGAACTTAGGTAGCATCGACACACCAAAAAAAATTCCTAATAAATTAAACTACAACCAGAATCATTACTTGACAAAAAAATTTTACAGTAGCAAATCATACATTCAACTTACGATACAAACCACCCAAAACCATATATTCCACAACATCCTTGAGACAAAATAACTACTTAATATAGGAATTTATATTCTTAGAGTTATATATTTCTCCTCACCCAAAAAAAAATACTCATAGATATGGATAATGTAATCATCATTTCCAAACCTTCTCTCGCACAAAATCCAACATTTACAGCCTAAAAGAAATTCTTAATCTCCTATAACCATCATTTTTCCCAAAATTAATTTACATAAGCACCTTAACACTTATTAACAGAACTGTTCTCGCACTAGATGCTCAACATACAAAGAATCATATATCCATTCCATAACATCAAAACCATTATTACCTCTACTCAAAAATTATGAAAACATTTATGCCACATTAGAAGAAAAAAAACACATACGAGATAACTCCCCTTACCTTAAGAATCCCAACTTCCGACAAAGATTAACACATTCTTATCATTTCTCATATTCACAAATAGTATAGCAATAATCATATATACAAGATAGTTCCCCTTACACCACACAAAATTTGAACCAATAATGCATATCATGCTTTCTTCCATGGATTTTCATCAATTAAATAAATTATCATCTTAAAAGCACCACCAAAACAACGAGTCTTAAAATTCAACAAAATTATCAAAATTTTCTCTACATCAAATCACATAATAAGAGAAAGTTTACCTCCCCTTAATTGGAATTCTTGAAATAAGGCCACACTACCTTTGCTCTAAGCTTCTTTTCTCTTTTTGCCTAACCAAAAATTTTGATCTCTCTTTCTCCAAATTCATGTGGCCTCACCTTTCCTCACAGAGCAATTTCACCTTAGCAAAATAAAACCCGTTGTTTCGTCTTAAACAACGTTAAAACCAATTTTGGGCTACACTAAAAAAAATACCAACTCAACATTTTACTCTTACCCTTATTTTTTCACATTAACTTTTACTACTCCTAACCCTAACTTTTAGTTCTACCACTAGACCACTTTAATGAACCATTATTTTTTGTGCTTGTGACCATATACAATAAATATGTCTTCAACTTTTCACCTTCCTAAGAGTACCACAAAAAATACTAAAAAGAAAATTAATAAACTTTTACTCTAGCCAAGGTTTGAACTCACCACCACCAAGTTCCAAACAAACACTCCTAAAAGAAATAGACTATCACATTTATCTTATCATCCACATACACAACCAACATCACAACAAATAGTCACACAATTGACACATTCAAAGTAAATTATAAAAATAAGAAATGTAAATAACACCAATTACACACATTAGGGATCAAACACATAACCTCTAACAAATAACAAGCATCTAACCAAATGTGTTACTCATCACTTCTTTATACATTATTATTTATTAATTTAAATAATGGCATTCATGTCTAACTCACCAATCTTGACATATATATATATATATATATATATATATATATATATATATATATATATATATTTCGTGGGTCTTACACACCAATAAATCATAACCTCGCTCAATTCCTTGCAACTCTCTAGGCCAACCTTTTTTAACATCTCTAAATCATAAGGGGTGGGAAGAGAATCATTCTTCAAGCTTTCTCCTGCAAATCCAGGTGCCATAAACTTTGGACATTGGGTGTATTGGTCAAGTCGTGTTATGGGCAAAAAGTCGAGCCTTCGCAAGAGAAGTAAAGAATATCCTCACAGTTTGGTGCAGAATGTTAGAAGGGCCACTGAATGAAGCCTTGCCCAGAGTCATCTGCTCTTCAAAAGCCTCCTCAACCTGGGGACCCTACTCGAAGTCATTAGGGACTCCTTCCATGGGCTCCTAAGAAATGTTGTTGGTTATTAGATCCACTACCTCGGGGGCGACAATCCACATAACGAGCCCTCAGGAGCAGGTGGCACAATCAAGCTAGAAGTCGCCACCGTCATTGCCCTTTGTTCCTTCACAAAGGCAACTAAGATGACATTTTCTTTCTTCGTAGCAAGAGAACTTATCACAAGAGCTGGTCTGACAGACTTAGCATTTTATTTCTTATCGTGGACAACTTTCCACACCTTATAGTAAAAGTCCCTGGTCGACATGATCTCTACATAGAAAGAGAGAAAGGTTAGAACTCCCAATTCAATTATAACTACGACATAATCATTGGCCTTACCCTAAAACGCGGGAAATTTAAAGTCGTAATATCAAAACATTGCAACTGTTCTCAATTAAAACATTACAACTCATAAAAGCCAAATCGGCTAATGTTCCGAAACATAAATACATCAAAAACTTTAAATCTTCAAAAAGCCCATATCATCCCGCTCTCTGGTCTCAAGCGTCTCCTGGCTCACCTGTCAAATCATCTGCTCCCGGATAACGAATCATCCGATCATCGCCATGCACACACAGAT
>Ga0209589_1013686_pt1 | contig 10490 bp, 11 predicted proteins | sample CowpeawhiteBW_FD_187525 | JGI IMG/M metagenome (GOLD analysis project Ga0209589, IMG submission 187525) | Root nodule microbial communities of legume samples collected from California USA - Cow pea white BW (SPAdes) (version 2) | ecosystem: Host-associated > Plants > Roots > Nodule | place: USA...
ATCACATCACTCATGCAAATTCATTCATCTCATACTTTATAAATGCATACCAAGACATACATATATCACAAAATAGTATTCATCCCAAATAAATGAGTGCCAACATTTAAGTACCTGCAATTCCATATAATAAAGCACAACCCACAACCATAATTCTTACACCAAAATTCCTAAGAAAATTTATTATCACAAAACCAAAATCATTGCAGTAATGCGTGACACATTTCTCAAGCTACAAACATCTAATCGACGGTCCAACTGGTCAAACCATAAAATAGCATGTTATGAACCAAATGTCAAAATTTGAGCTCAATCCAACGGTTAATGAGTTGGGAAAATCAATTTTACTAAAACTGCGCATATCAGAAAAAAACATAGTCACCCAACGACCAAAGTCACTTGCCCAGCGACTGTGCGACGCATCCAAAATATGAGAAATAACGTCAAATATCACAGTTTCATGAATATTTGAACCCCTAACTCAGAAATATACCAAAAACTAACATTTCTCCAATCTATTCTCATATTTCACAAAACATTATTCATATAAAATAGAAATAACGTGAAACCCTAGCTTCCCTTACTTGGAAAGGGTTTAGCAGAGGATTCTGACACCACAATAATGAGTACAGCAGCTCTAAGAACAATTTAGGAAGCTGGAAAACAGTGGAACCATTCAAAATGGGTTACCAAGGTGAACCCTAGTTAGACTCAAGACTACAAAGCTGAAAACAAAGAAGACACGGGGGAAAATTACTTATGTGAGCAGAAACAATGGAGTTGCGTGACCTCGAAGAGGGAAATGTGCAGACCCTAGCAGCGCTTCTGTTAGAAGGGAAAAAGGGTAAGAGCACTGTCTTGCAAAGTGTGGTAGAATGAGAGGGGTTAGGCTGCCTTAGGAGCTTTGGACACCCTATGGGCCAGCCCTAGGCCCAACTAATTTGGGGCAGCCCTTTTTAAATTAGGGCAGAAATAAAAAGAGGGTTTTACAGAGTGAGACATAAATTTATTAGAAAGTTATCACTCATGTATTAATTTTCTTGACTTTGTCAGGTCAGAAAAAATTGTGGATCCGCCTACCAAAGGATTGATGCATCAATAAGTACTTGAGTCGTCGAGGGAAATGAGACTATATAAATTAGTTGCAACAATGGATACCCAACTCCACATGAATGACGATTCCATGGAATGGAGTTCAATGGGTAACAATAACGAAGTTGTTGTTACTAAAGTACACCAACTAATTTGAATAATTTTTATGTCTTATTCCTATGACGAGGTGTACTATAAATTGTGACAATAAATTGTGGATCCGCCTACCAAAGGATTGATGCATCAATAAGTACTTGAGTCGTTGAGGGAAATGAGACTATATAAATTAGTTGCAACAATGGATACCCAACTCCACATGAATGATGATTCCATGGAATGGAGTTCAATGGGTAGAATAACGAAGTTGTTGTTACTAAAGTACACCAACTAATTTGAATAGCTTTTATGTCTTATTCCTATGACGAGGTGTACTATAAATTGTGACAATAATTATGTTGATGTGTATGCATTATTATTGTACGGGTGTGAGTCACAAACCACCCTTGAGGGTTTACCTAGTGAGTGTGATGGTGGGGTCGTGTGCACAAGGCCGTGTGCACACACTGATTATAACCTAAAATAAACAATGATATTGTATGTGTTATTTACTAAAACCCGGTCATAGGAGATGTAGCTCAAGACAAATAAATCTCTACATTTTCTCGGGTGGAAGTTTATAAGCATTAGGTGTAAGGCTCAAATCCGGAAGATTCTTTATGTTGAACTACAATATTTTGTTTTAAAAAATAATACATTTTGTTTTATTTTATTTTTTAAAATTATGTGGGAGATTGTTAGAAATATTTTAATATAATTTAAAAAATAAAATATTTAAAATAAATTTCCTATTGTTACTCAAGTTTTCATGAACTTTTAATTTTATTGGTTAATGTTATTTATGATTAATGACTATATTCTTATTACAATTTACTCTTTTGTCTCCATTTTCTATCTACAAATATATCACCTAGGTGCATGGGGAAAGAAACAACAAACACTAGAGTTCCCTCATAAGGTTCTTTATTTCTTCTTTATACTATATCTTAGAACAATGGTGTTCATAAGGTTCAGAGATCTTTCGTTGCCCTCGATCGATCTAATGACTGGTTGTATCTTGGGAGAGAAGTGCATATGATTTTATTTTACCTTGTGCAATAGGGACGTTTTTTCAAAGGATAACATTATGTCTGTCTTAACCTAGACTATTTCTATTCCTTCACTAATCTACTTTTATCTCTCATTGTTATAAGAATGATTGAATCTCTCTAATTAATATTCCTTGATCCATAATGTCTTAATATTATTATTACTCTAGTAATTATTATTAGGGTTAATTATGTTTTTAGTCCCTCTACTATTATCATTTTTTGGAAATGGTCCCTCCCGCAAACGTTAAACCATTTTGGTCCTCATGAATTTGAAACTACTGATTTTAGTCCCTAATTTGTGAACGACGTTAAGTCTGTGAGTGTGTGGCAAACGGTGTTCCAGGTAGACTCCTCATGTTGCGACACGTGGTTATTCAGATTGAGACACGTGTTGACACGTGTTAAATGACAATTTTTTTCTTTATTAAATTAATATTATATAATATATTAGATGAAAAATTTTAACATGTGCGTTATGTCTTCCATTAGCAGTAAAATGTTTCTTCATAGGTCAAAAGTGTTAAGTGAATTCGGTGGAAGTTCATAGTTTTATCGCGGTGAAAGTGGAATACGAAAGGTGTGCGAGTAATTGTGGAGGGTGTGCGAGTAATTGTCGAGGGTGTGCGCGTGGTGCGTCATTGAGTTTGTCGGCGACGTTGTTCAACCATCATCGGCTGGAAATAGAGGTAAGTGTTTTTGCTTTCGTTTCTTATTCTTCATTTAGGGTTTTGCTGGTTTTGATTTGGGGGAAAATTTTTTGGGTGTTTCCAGTTTCGTCCATGTGTGTCATTGTAGTTTCTGGTTTTCATTCTGATGGGTTTAGGGTTCTGTATTTTGTTGTTGCACAGATGGGTTTTTCAGTCGTCTTCCATCACATGGGGAAGTTTGAAAGGTTTAGGGCAAGGATGTTGCGTTACGAAGGTGGAGAGGAACATGTAGTGCGTGGATTGGATCCAGACATGTGGTCCTACTTCGAAGCGTTGGGTATTCTGAGGAAGGATTTTAAGTACGATGGAGAACTTTATATGTGGTGGAAGCCTAAGAAAGGGAGAATGGATAGAGATCTAAGGCCATTATGTGAAGATAGGCATGCTTTGGAGTTGGCCGAATACGCAGAGAACAGAAACGAGGAGGTTGAGATCTATGTGGATCATCTGGTAAGTTCTGCTCAAGTTATTGAACTTGTTGAAGAAGTGAATGGTGATGAGGTCACAAATTTCACCCATTAATGGCCAACAACTATGGCCTAAAACGGATGCACCACAAATCCTACCCCCAATATTTAAGACTCCTCCTAGAAGGCCACGAAAATTAAGAAGGAGAGAACCTGATGAGGATGTCAGTCACTCTAGGTTGGGGAAGAAGCATCTTAGAATGAAGTGTAGTAACTGCGACCAATTTGATCACAACATCAGAAGCTGCAAGCAGGGAAAAACCAACAAGGTGAATATTGTTTATTATAATGAAATCATATGTCATATATTTACAAACTTGGAGCTAATTACTGATGTTATTGACAGGGAAAACAGAAGAAGAAGAAGTTTGCAACAGTTGCCACTGCAACTGCCACCGCAAATTCATCCAGGAGAAAGACGACCTTAAGATCTGTTACCATCACAAGAAGAACAACTAATAGGAAGGGAGGAAGGTCATCCAAGGCCCCGAGCGGCGCACTTAATTTAGGTTCACAAGCAAGTTCAAGCAACCCACCAACTGGACAACCCATGTGAACAATATTGGGAGTGGTGTTATGTAGTGGTGGTCACATGGACATTTTGATTTAAAAGTATTTTTTGTTGTTAGCTGTGATGACCTTTCCAGTTGTTGTTGTTTTAGCTTTAGGAGACCGAAACTGATCATTTGGACCACTTGCACCACTCTTTTAAATATTGTAGAAGATGCTACTTATTTTGATGTGTTGTTATATATCACATTTGGCCCACAGTTTTGGGTCCTTATGCTTCATTACATTTGTTGATGATTGATTAAAACTTCCTTCATCATGCTTGATTGAAATTGTCATGGCCATGTTGATGTTTGATATTTATAGAATTTTGATTGATTCCATCATAAATTTTCATGTCCAGGTTATAAATTTTCATGGCCAGGATATTAATTTTCATTATTCGTTTACTGCCATTGATTGATTCTATCATAAATTTACATGTCCATGTTATAAATTTTCATGCCCAGGATATTAGTGCATATATAAACTTACATTAATACCAAATCACCAATTCAGTCCAAATGAACAAAATTCATTACTACCAATTCACAATGCCATTAACTATTTACTGGTGGTAGCAGGGAATAAACTTACATTTCATTAACAAACTTAAATTCAAAATTCAAGATTCTGCACTTCATAACACAAACTTAAATTCAACATTCTGCAGTTCATAACAGTTAAGAAATCACCAACTGCTTAAAAACTTAATCCTTACAATTTGACTCCAACAGAAATAAAACACAAAGTATGACAGTAAAACCCCAAGACAAGATAAAAAAACAGCTTTATTTCTCCCAATTTTCTCTCTACCAATAACTTCTTTAGTTTCGCATTCTTTTGCACCAATTGTAGTATCATTGTGTCACTGTAACTTAAATTTTCATTCTCTCCTTCTTCAATCTCAGGCTTCCATTCCAATTCAGTTTCCATCGTATCAGCCCATCGAAAGTAGTTACAATGTGATTCACTCTACAATACAAAGTATCAAATTTGTTGATGATTGCCACAACCCCACAAAAAAATTAACGAATCTGAAAACCAAAAAAAAAAAGACGCACTGCCCAATTTCGACACCGGAAGAAAAATCTGCCATTATTCTTTGCAGTAGTTGCTTTAAGAAGCAGTAATTGGTCGCCACAACCACAAACTTTTCTTCCAAATTGAGAAGATCCCACATACGCAGAAGCAGAAGATGACGACGGAACACCCTTCGACCCACCATTCCTCTTCATTTATAAACCCTAAAACACAAAAAATCTCAAATATGGCGTGGTGCACAAAAAAATCCCAAATACTCAAATCAACCTACCTTATGTTGATTTCAATTATGTTTCTTCACATTAGAACCTCAGGGTCTCTCTTCCACAATCTTTCTCTTCGATGCTTGGACAAACCTTCCCTTTCGACCCTCAAAAATGAAACGCACATGTTAAAATTTTACATCTAATATATTATATAATATTAATTTAATTAATTTAATAAAGAAAAAAATTGTCATTTAACACGTGTCAACACGTGTCTCAATCTGAATAACCACGTGTCGCAACATGAGGAGTCTACCTAGAACACCGTTTGCCACACACTCACAGACTTAACGCCGTTCACAAATTAGGGACTAAAATCAGTAGTTTCAAATTCATGAGGACCAAAATGGTTTAACATTTGCGGGAGGGACCATTTCCAAAAAATGATAATAGTAAAGGGACTAAAAACATAATTAACCCTTATTATTATATTAATTTATATTTTTTATTATTAATAGTATTATTTGATTAATTATGATAAATTTTGAATTGAATTCAAATGTTACATTCTGATTCTTGACCAATAGAAAACACCCCCCTTACATTGCATGCATTCTGTCTCATACTATAAAATAATTCAAAAAGTTTTCCTCTTGTTTATTTTTATAAAAGACACTAGTTTGAGACAATACACACAAAAAATCATTTATTTACATAATTATATTTAAATATTGTAATTATGTATAATTATGTACATAATACTCAAATGAAGAATATGATAATATGAAAAAAATTAAATTACTAGGGTAAGAGATATAAAAATATTTAATTATAAATTTATAATAATAATAATAATAATAATAATTAAATTAGTGAATGTTTATAAATTCACTAAAAAAATATTAATTTGAATAAGGGTAATATTTGACGTTTCCGAACCACCATCGTAGATTCATGCACTTGGAAGTGTCTAAAAAAATTTCAGTTCTTTTAGGTTTTTATGTTTTTTTTTATAGTTTTTTATGTTTCTGTTTTTCATCGGTTATGTTTTATTTATTCTATATAAACATACTGAATCAATCATGTTCATTTTGTGATATATATAAAATTTAGCTTTACACAGTTTATGTTTTGTATATTGTCTAGTGAATAATACTATTTTGTATCATTTGTTTGTTGGGTTTTATATTGTTTGATACTTAGTGCAGTAGAGTTTTTTATCGTCTATTGTAATGTACAACACTTTACATTGAAAATCTTTAATGATTCTTAATATTTCAATTACGACACTTTACAATGATGAACTTCAACTTAGATTTTTTTATGACGATGACAATTACAACCATCATAATATAAAAAAGGTTAATTATGTTTTTCGTCCTTCAAGTATTATGTGATTTTGTTTTTAGTCCCCCAACTAACGTTTGCTCTAATTCGGTCCCTCTTGTTTTGAAACGATTGGAAATAGTCCTCCTTTTTGGACGCCGTTAGTTTTGTTTGACACCTGCCAAACGGACTGCCACATATGGATCATGTTTTAAGCTGTGTAAGTGGACTGTGTTTTTGCACGTGCTAATTAAAGAGAATGACATCCAAATAAAAGAGGGGTTGGGAGAGTTTGAAACCCTAAAATTGAAATTTGAGAATTGGGGCTTCGAGATAGTGAGGAATTGGTGCATATCGTCACTGGGCAGGCAAAGTTTGGCATAGTTATTGCGTTCTTCACTGATGAAGAGTGGTAGGAAAGGGTTTCCATGTACGCCGCGAAATACGGGTTCGAAAATGTCGCAAAGTTGTGCGTCATCTTCAGAAATGTCATCCAAAGTCTGTGGGTGTGGGGAAAGATTGTTGATCTTAAAGGCATCTACTGTGCAAAACAAAGGGAGATTATTTTGGAGATGTCGAAATTGGGCTGTAAGTTTCAAATCTCCTGACTTTTATTGGATGTTGCTTTTGTATTTGTGGTATGGTTTCATCTTTTTCTTTCGCAGACCAATTCACATTGTAATTACTTTGAATGGGTTGATGACGAGGAATCTGATTTTCAAGGGAAAGAAACTGAAAGTGAAGCCAGTGGTGGAAAAAGAGTTGATGGTGGGAAAAAAGGTGAAGAAGATGAAGTTTCTTTGAAAAGGGAGAAAATTATGCTGGATTTGATGAAGAAAAATGAGAAGTTGAAGATGAAATTGCAACAAGAGAAAAAAATTAGGACATTCCTGTTTTTTTTATTTGTGATATTGTGGGTCTCAACAATTGTAATGGTGTTCATGTTGTTGTTCAAAGTTAATTGTAATGTTTGAGATTACTGTAGTGGGAAGTATTTTGTAGTTGTGATAATGATATTATTGGAATTGTAATGGAATTTCAACCTTTTGGTTACTGTTATGTCTTAGTATTTGCTATGAAAATGGAACTTGTAGCTGTGATTATTATGCGTTTACTGTTATCATTAATCTCAGATTCTGGAAATTTTGCTTAATACCACATTCAGCATATTGAAACAAAACTCACGACAATGAAATAATTACATCATGATTTACTAATAAAACAAAGTGGTCTAAATTGTTTTCATTCATAAACAATAAAACTTAATCCAACACTAGCTGTCAATTAAGTGTAGCAGATAAGTGGTCCCTAATTGTGAATACAATAATCCAATAGTTCTGCAATCAAAAAAGTGGTTAACTTTCACTATGCCCAATATTCTAAAACAGTGGTCCACTATTATAATGCATTGTATTCCAGAAAAGTGGTCCACCATACAAAAAAGGCAACAAAAAAACTTGATTCTTTCACATTCACGTGGGTTGTGCTGAGGTTGCAGTACTTGCTTGAGACCCTAAAACCCGTGTTCCCATTCTTCTTCTCCTTATGGTGGTTTGAGGTCTTTCTCCTTGGTTGGTGGCTGCTGCAACCCGTGATGTGAATCTGGTTCTACTGGTGGAGCTAAGGTTTGATGTTCCTACAGTGTTGCTTGCTGCACTACAAGTTGTATGCATCTGTCCCTGCCAATTTGGTATGAATTAAAGATTCAGAAGTTGTATTTAGGAAGGAAAGAAATTGTAAATAGTACAAATGTGCGTTTACCTTTTTGTTTCTGATTCCCCTTCTACAACTTTTTGTGTTATGGCCTAACTGGTTACACTTGCTACATTTGATGATGGTATTCTTCTTTGATAGTTTGGAATGGTTGACATGTTCATCAGCTTCCCTTCTTCTTAGCTTTTTTGGTCTCCCGGGTGGAGTCTTGTAAATGGGTGGTAGTAGTTCAGGTTGATTAGTTTTTGGCCAAAGTTGTTGTCCATTGATTGGGGTAATTTGAGGGCCATACGAAGCTTGGTAGGCATCCCTGTTGTAATAAGCATGAACATAATCCTCTGGGGTTTCAACCTTGTAATTAATGGCTGCCACAGCATGCCTACAAGGTATACCTAGCATGCCTACAAGGTATACCTACTAAATCCCAAAAATAACAACTACAACTATGGTTACTTAAATCAACAACAAATTTTTCCATAGTGAACCCCTGCGTCACTTCAAACTTAGAATCCCCTGCCCATACAGGAAGCCAATTCCCATTTTTTTCTATTTCCCTATCCAACCTTTTATGTGGTTTAGGCATCATAGTTCCTGAATATGCATTCACTTTCTCTCTGAGGGTTACAAAACCTACTCATTATATATGATCTAATCCATTCCATCATACTAATTATAGGTTTATCCCTAGCCAGTAAAATAGTACTATTAAATGACTTTGACAGATTATTCATCAAGACATCACATCTTGGATACATGCTGAATGCATGTTTACACCAAGACTCCCTAAGAATGGCAACTAACCAATTAAAAGCATCAGGGTTGATGTTTCTTAACTCACCCATCTTTTTTCCCATCCTGCATAGTACGTTGCCTTTGCTGCTCCCATCATCAAGTCTCTGATCACTATTGTAAGACCCAGGAAAATTAATTAATTAATTAATAAATGCAGGAAGAAGGCGTCTTTATGACATTAATTGTTGTGTAATGTGACGTGGAAAAGTGCTAGCTCATGTGGTTGAGAGTACTTGGTTTGCGTGAGAGGGCTTGGGTTCGAGTCCTATGTAAGCCAATTATGTGTTGTTGTTTTATGATTTATTTTAATAATATGTAAAAGTGTGGAATTTGAAATGTAAACTTATGTTGGTTGTGTATATCATAAAATGTGAATTGGCATAGTGGTTGTGCTTTGGCCTTATCAGTGGAAGGTCATGGGTTCAAACCTTGGTGGGCAAAGAATAAGCTTTATTTTTGCTATCTTGACGGAATTGCCACATATGAAATTGAGCACAATTTTGCAAAGAAATAGCCCGCTTGTTTCTCAAGAAGAGATGCGAAACATGCTCAATATCATTTGATTGAATAATTGACCCAGATGGGGCAGCCAAGGGAGTGTGAGCAAAATTTTCTGGAGGTGTAATTTCGTGTATGATTGACATTGGCTAACGTCTGGTTTGGGTCGCACTGCTCGCCCAGGCGACCTTGGTTTGGTTTTGAGCGACTTAGTCTCGCTCAGGCGAGGGACAGCTCGCCTAGGCGAGGTCGCAAGGAAACTTGAGCGCTTTTGAGCGCGATATCTCGCCCAGGTGATAATGTTAATTTTTACTATTATCCAAGCTATATTTCATTAGCAAAATCATCTCTTCCAAAACATTTAACCTACTTAATCCTCAATTTTACCTTACTTTTGTAAATAAATACATTGTGGGTTACGTTGATCTAAATATACCACTAATCCCCATTTTTGTGTCTTTTTTGTAGATGGGAAGCTTTGTTCCAAAAATCCAGACTAATGAGTGACCCGAAATAGCAAAGAGAGAAGAAAAATGTCAACAGGAAGCGCCTGGCAACGCGAAGCCAGCGCTAGGCAGAACAGACCGCCAGCTACGGGCCAGCCAAGCGTCAGACAGGCGCTACTGTTAGTCACCGCCTGGCGGCACTTGGTCATCACCGGGCGGTAGCGGGAAGACTTGCCCCCTGTTTGGTGGCTTGCGCCTGGCGGTAGCGGGAAGACTTGCCCCCTGTTTGGTGGCTTGCGCCTGGCGGTGAGACCCTTCCGCCAAGCGCCTGTTTTCGCTGATGTGTCAAGTGACCCTTTTTCTTCTGTTTTTGCAGAGGGAAACTCATCTTGGACATTTTGGAGCTCGAGCAACGCGATTTGGAGAGCTTGGAGGAGTGCTAGGGCTTGTGGGAACAACTCCATCTTCCTCTTTGTATCTCTTTCTCTTCCATCTCTTCCAT
>Ga0209589_1013687_pt1:2500-10489 | contig 10489 bp, 3 predicted proteins | sample CowpeawhiteBW_FD_187525 | JGI IMG/M metagenome (GOLD analysis project Ga0209589, IMG submission 187525) | Root nodule microbial communities of legume samples collected from California USA - Cow pea white BW (SPAdes) (version 2) | ecosystem: Host-associated > Plants > Roots > Nodule...
TGTTCACAGACGTTAATTATTTAAACACGGTTAGAAAAGGGACCAAATTGAAAAAAATTAGGACTTACTTAAACGTCCAACAAAGAAGGAGACTAACTCGAACAAACAGAACAAAAATAAGGAAAAAATTATTTAAACCTTATTTTTACTAAAGATGCTTATTTTAGTTTAAAAATGATTAATTTAAAAAAAGATAAATAAGTGAAACAGTTGTATCTAAGAAAGTAATTGCTTAAAAGTTAAAAATGGTAAAACAATTGTTTTAATTTAAAAAGAAACGGTTATTTATTAAACGGTAAAACTAGGAATAAAAATTAGGACACTAAAATGGAATATATATATATATATATATATATATATATATATATATATATATATATATATATAAATTAACACTAGTTACTTTTATCAGCATTGTGTTATCTTAGTATCAATATTTTGACCATTTTTCTTTTCCTTGCGTTACAACAGTTATGCTTCTTTTGCCATAATGTTGTTGGGTAATAAGAAAGATTAAGAAAAAGGCATAAAACATAAATCTAACAAAACCACATATAAGCCAAAATTCGGACCTTTATTTGCAAACACAATTAAGAAGAAATTACAATCCTTTAGTGTTGTGATTCTCTCTTAGGATTGCATGAGAAAACCTTATTACTCAATTTGTGGGTGCATGAGTAGAAATGTTTTCAGAAAAATCAGGTTTTGATTGACATACACAATAAGTGTTTCTACATTTGCAACCACATGATGCACAAGGACGATGATCACAATCTGAATCCCTAGAACAGTGAAGGTGCACAATGGGTCCCCTTGCTTCAGATTTCATACTCATATCTGTGTACACAAATTAAGAGTTAATAATACATTAATGGCATATATAAAAGAAATTTTTGAAAATAATGTGTTTGTGTTAAAAGATTATTCCTAACCTGATGCAATGATGAAAAGAGCCAATGAGAATGCAAGTAATGCCACACTACACCTCTTTGTGGTATCCATCTTGTTGAAAAACATGACTTTGGAATACATATTTATAAGTAAATGGTGACACCTTTTAAATGATATTCTTGTACATATTCTTGATACAAGTTAAAATGCATTAATTGTGCACATAAATGAAAGAGTGTATCATTTTCAATTGCAATAAATGAAGAGTGGTCCATGAATTTGTTAACTATGATGAGTTTATTATGTGAGGTCAAAACGTTGTTGTTAGTCTCATACAACATCATATCGATTGAGAACATTTAGGCCATATATGTAGACCATGTTGACTTTTCGCAATAAAATTAATAGACTAATCAAGGATTTAGTAAGCAAGTTAAGTCAATAAAATCCTAAGATTACCTAGGAGAGGTCTTGATCTGGGTAACCTAGGCCCATCTAGGTAAAACCATATAATAATATTATAAATACATTGTTCACAAGGTAATATTTACGCATTCATAATTGGATTTATCACTTTTTATGCATGGGCATCAAAGTGTCATTACAGATAGGGGTGGCAATTAGGGCTTCACCCGTCAGGCCGACCCGCAGGCTCGCGAAAAAAATATGGGTTGGGCCAGAATAGTGAGCCCGCAGGCCCGCAATGGCCCAGCCCACATAAGCTCGCAGCCCGCGCAGGCTGTTTCGCGGCCCCCCTGGTTCGGCCCGCAAGCCCGCATAAAATTTAAAAAAAAAACTTGCACTTATGTATATTAATTACTTTTTTATGGACTCTTGCATTAACGTTTCAAATTCTTATATAACTGGAAAAGACAAGTATTATGTATTTTTTAATGTGCTAAAATTTAAAAAATACATTGTGTATGTCATAGTATGAATATGATGAAAATGTTGAATTATCAATTTATCATCTAATTCCCCAAAGTATTTACTTAATATTGTGAACTTCTTAAAGTTTCCCAATTTTTAAACATTAAAATTTTTATCATAAAAATTAAAAAAAAAAAAAAAAAAAAAAAAAGCGGGCCAGCCCGCGGGCCACAGGTCAAGGAATATGCAGGGCAGGCCAGTGTTTGCAACTCGCATAAAGTGTGCGGGGCCGGGCAGGCCAACCCGTGTTGTGCGGGCCTTATGCAGGTCGGGTCTAAACGGGTCGGGCTGGCCCGCATTGCCACCCCTAATTACAGACACCCCCACGCTTCAGACCTATAAGTACTTGGATTGGAGGTAGAAATCTTAGGCAATTGTACAAGGACGCCTGATACAAGTCGGATTGGAGGAGAGATTATAGTAGAAGGTTCATCCAAATGGATATACATTGTGTTAATGGACTGATTAAGGCAATTGCAAAAGGCATAAAAGATGAGAGAAACAAAGAACACAACAATTTATATTGATTCAATTCAAGATGAATCTACGTCCAGTCTTCTCCTAAGCAACCCACTTAGGAGGATTCCACTAAATCAATAGAGATACAAGAATTACAAGAGCATCTATATAATTAAAGACCTTAAAGACTAAGGAGCTTGATCTACAAATCAAGAACTCCCCCTAGATATAATGCATCCACACAATTGCACTTAGACCTTCACTTCACACAGTGAATCAACTGTAAACAGAAATACAATAAGAAAGAAACAAGGAACGAACCTAGTGGATGTGCAGATTTGTCACTTGATCCTAGATCCAAGCTTGATCCACCAAGGTTGAATCCACCATCAATCTTCTTGAATGTCCAATTGAATGATCTCCCAATAAAGCACAAGAACTTTGTGAATCTTGATCTCATAAAAGAAGTCTTTTAATTTGTTTCTCAATGATTCAATTATATTTTTCTCTCTGTTTTAAAATTGATTTCAAAACTGTTTTTATACTAGAGTTCTGTTGCAGTAATTAATGGATTAGGTATTTACCTAATAGATTATCATGAGTGTATTTTCACTACATCAGTGCAATGCCTTCATATAATCTATTAGTTAAGTATTTAATCCATTTACGAGTTCTGCTTTTGACACATTCAAAAGTTTGATAGCTGATTTAATCCAATTCAAGCTTGTTTTACATGTAATTCTTGATCTACAACATCTAATGCATAAGCTAGAAAATCAGGACTAATCCTAAACCAATGATGCACATGATGCATAGCCTTGGACATCATCAAAACCATCTTCACTTGAGTTGAACAAGCTCCCCCTTTCAACAAGAATAACGCCTGGTGTCCACTAGGAACTCATTTAATAACAACAGGCAACCAAAGACAAATGTATCAGTTAACAGCTCCAACGAGATTGCTCTACTGATGGATTTATAAAATGAGTTAACTAATTTGAAAAAAAATGTAATGTTAAGGAAATGGATGCCTAGGGGAGGAAAATGTTAGAATGAAAAGAAAACTCGAGGAGTTCGACCTGGAGAAAGTCATGCATATGCCCACTGAAACACATCTTACCACGTCGCAACCTTAGGTCTTCCCCGAAACTATGAAAGAAAGTGCCTATGGCATGAATCAGTCCACGACCGACATTACACTATCAGGAAGCAAGAGGCATCCTTTTATGGATGGTATGATGAAAAACCCTTTGGCAATAACCGGAAGGCTTTGGCAGTGGATAGGTATGATGGCATTATTGACCACAATTAGCACATTGACGTCTATGTCTCCTAGGTCGGCCTATACACCACCATTTTCCCAGTAACTGGAAGGCTTTGACAATGGATAGGTATGATGGCATTACCCACCACAATTAATCCATTGACGTCTATGTCACCCAGGTTGGCCTGTACACCACTGATATAAACCATCAACTGCTTTAACACATTAGTAACACATACCAACACTCAGTTCACTACAAGTAAATTGCATCAATTTATATTAATAGCCCTTGTCAATATACAACATGAGAAGGGAGAGTCTTTATGAACGTTCATTAAACATATTGGCAAGATAACGCTCAACATCTAAAATATCAATCCCGAATTTGTTTTGCATCACATGGTCACAGCCTTGCGCCCAACACCATTTTTCCACAGCCTGTGTAAGAACATTGTGCAATAACGTGAAAGAGACAACTATGCACGGTTCAATTTATTAACACTGTAATAACTCCTCCAAGAAGGAGGATGCCACCCATCACTTTCACAAATGTGGACTTCAAGGCTTTCAACCCCAAACAGGATTATCTAATGGTGATCACAGTGGAGATACAAAACTTTGTCGTTTACAAAACATTGGTGGATCAATGAAGCTTAGTTGACATCTTATACCGGAAGACATTCAAGAAGCTGCAAAATCTCAAGAAAAGTATGAACACATAAGTCGATTATATTGTGGAGTTTTGTAGAGAAAGAGTAGACACCACATGCATTGACTTGTACACCAAGTTTGACGAGGATAGTAGTACCAACATGATCACCATTAGATTCTTGGTGATGGATGTGAAAACCTCTTATAATATATTGCTAGGTCAACCTCCCCTAAATGTTTTAGGTATCATAATCTCCACTGTCCACCTAACCATGAAGTTTCTATCCTAGTTAAGAAACATCATCATTGTCCATGACTAAATGACCGCCAAGGAATGCCACATCATCAATCTCCAGCTTCCCTCACCCCAACAGCTCCACAACGTATAACATAACGTCAAGAGAAAAGTATTCGAGACGTAAGTCAAAGTCGAGGATTTTTACGCAAGAATTGAAGATTATAGAATCAAATTGATGGGAGACACCAAAATATTTACCCTGAGAGAAGGGAGAAACTTGAAGACAGGGACATGCTCGAAGGTCGAGGATAAAAGCTTCCTTATTAATCTGTCGAAGGAAAATGACGATTCGTTTGCTTGGTTGGCATCTGACCTCCTTATTAAATGTATTAAAATTAAAATTATGAAAGACAAACTCCAATATGATTGGAAAACAATATCAAACTACTTACAATATTATATATAAGTTTTCGTTCATTTTAGTATTTTTTCTGGTCTTAGCAACAAGGTGTGGAGGAAGGGAAAATAAGAGATCTAAGCTCTCGGTCACAAAAGGAGGCACCAAGAAAAAGCTAATTAATTTGTGTTAATTTTTGTTTTCCTTTACTTGTCTTTTTCTTTTTCATGCTTCCAGTTGAGTTCTCCTCTATAAAATATTTATAAGCCAAAATTGCTTGAAAAATAAAATAAATATTTGATAAGAAATTTAGCACATCTACAATAGAAGAAATTTATATTACTTCATACGTTGAAAATTATAATTTACAATTTTTATTGTATCACATTAACGATAATAAATGTATTTTCAATTTTATTCCTACGAAAAAATTCAAGATGAATACTAAGTATCTTACAATTCTTTATTTTTGTTTATACTTAATACACAAATTAATGTAGTCTTTTATTTGTAACAGTTAATTTATTTGTAAAATAATTGGAATATTTTTTTAACCAACTATAATTGTAAAACATTCAAGTAATCTAAACAATTGTTAGGTATCGCCAATCGAAACAACAGAGAAATTGATGGCAGCTAATTTGCCTATAGAAGAACTGAACTGGAAAAATAAATTTTAAGAATTAATTAAAGCGAGTTATGTAATAAAACATGGAAAATATGAGTTATTATTTCAATACTTGGTACGCAGAAACTAATCTATAATGTGGTGTAATCAATAATAATCACTCGAGCAAAGCAAGGAAATGAAAAACGATATTGAAAATCACAAAAACAAAATCTATTAGCAAAATGAAAATAACCAAAATAAATGAAATAATAAAGTGAAAGAACGAGAAAACAAATGAAATATATATTACTAATGAAAGTTCTGAAACTCAAACTTGTTAGGCACACAAGTTCAAATTCAGAAGTATATGATCAAAACTTACAAGAATGTTCACTGGCAAATTTATTAATCCTGTTTTACACATACAAAAATACCATACAAACTTATGCACTAATGAAAAACGCATCGTAAGGTATTTCGTTTCCAAGGCATAATCATCCAATAATGTGAAATATTCATGCGCAAATTATTTCGTTGCACAATAAAAAAAGTAATCTTCCAACTTTAGTTCGCAACAATAAACAAACGTAGTAGTGAAAATATATGATGTTAATTTAGGGAAACATTTAGATCTCTGTTTAAAAACAATGCCACAACTTTAAACCCAAATAAGAACTAATTAAATATAATGGGAAACGGGAGATGAGTCTGCATTGTCTAAGAAAAACTAATGGATTTCAAAATTCACGGCGTACAACATAATCTAAACTCATAAAACTGGAAAACAAAGCTCACATCCCAGTAAAAGCCTTCTTAGCACCGCTAGAAGAACCAGCAGGGATCACTTTCAATACATTGAACCTCACTGTTTTAGAGAGAGGCCTGCATAAATGGTAGAAGTAAATATCAGACAGATATCAACACCATACAAATAAAAAGTATTATTTATATAAAACCTCACCTGCATTGACCAATAATGACATGATCTCCTTCCTTCACACGGAAACAAGGTGAAATATGAGCAGGAATATTTGAGTGCCTCTTCTCGTACCTACACAAAAAAGGAAGTCCGATTATGTTTCTTCAAACATAAATACAACCTAACCAGACAAAAAGAAAGCATGGCAGCTTAAATACCTCTGGTACTTCTTAATGAAATGGAGATAATTCCTTCTAACAATGATTGTCCTGTTCATCTTAGCACTGTGACATGTACCAGCCAGGATACGGCCACGGATGGAGACATTGCCAGTGAAGGGGCACTTCTTGTCAATATAAGTTCCTGCACTTAGAAATTAGAACAAATTATAGATAAAAAGGGTTGGAAAGTATAAATGACCTATTTTACAGAAAAGAAATAACCATATCTTTGCACATGAAATAACCCAAGCACATGAAGATAATAAAGACATGAAATATAGCCTGACCAAAATTTGGATTTTCATTTACATAGACAAATGTATATTATTCTGCTTCGTATACAAAATATATTTCAAGCCATCCTATTATTCTACCAACCAAGACAGAAAACATGGCTACAGGCAACTACACAATCATAAAAATGTTTACAGAAAACACCATCAGAGTAAAAATAGCATTCCAAAATATCATCCATAGACACAAACTAATAATCAAAGGCTTTTTATGAATTCATTTTTTTAAGTGAACAATACAAATTAAAAGAATAGAGGGCTTTCATGAAGAATGCGACTTTTAACCTAATTCACAAAACACTCCACAGCAGAACATTTAACATGTGTAATAATTTAAAAAAATAAAATACACAACGAAAACAATAAGCTGTAGATTAACACTTGGCAGAACAAATGTTACTCTTCCAGTGGTATGAAAAAGAGATACCTTCGACGGCTTCCCTGGGAGTCTTGAATCCAAGTCCAATGGATTTCCAAAAGCGGTTTCCACCTTTCCCTGGTCTCTTCCCCTTCCCAGTTTTCTTCGAGCTGCGAAAGCAAGCAAAACAACAACAACAAAAATCGATTCAGCCTCAAAATCACAGTGTAGGCAACAAAGTTAAGCGTTCTTCCAAGTAACATACCTGAGGAACACTTTTGGTTGCTTCAAAAAAGCCTTCTCGGTCTGCAACACACAATTAAAACAAAATCAACACAAGATTCACACAAAACATAAGAACAATTGATAAAACAATATGGAAAAATGAAGAATACTTGTTCAGCCATGACGAAAGTACTTGACGGCAGAAGCTACAGAGGAGAGTGTTGGCGTCGCAAAAACCCTAAATAACTTCTCTCACTGGAATTCCAGGGAAAACGCTACTTGTGGTGAGATTTCTGGTTCTGGGCTTTTTTAGTGGGCTGTGAAATTACCTTGGCCCAAACAATACTCATCCTAAATTTTTAAAATTATTTATTTATAATTACTTTTGTTGAAAATTCTCGTTCTGGACTTTTTGTGAGCTAGCTTGGTCCACATAATATTTCTCCTAAATGTTTAAGAATATTTATATATATATATATATATATATATATATATTTTTAATAAAAAATAAATATATATTATCTTTATATATA
>Ga0209589_1013688_pt1 | contig 10488 bp, 6 predicted proteins | sample CowpeawhiteBW_FD_187525 | JGI IMG/M metagenome (GOLD analysis project Ga0209589, IMG submission 187525) | Root nodule microbial communities of legume samples collected from California USA - Cow pea white BW (SPAdes) (version 2) | ecosystem: Host-associated > Plants > Roots > Nodule | place: USA...
ATATATATATATATATATATATATATATATATATATATATATATATATATATATTGTATATAGGAGAAAAAGAAAATCTTCCAATATCAACTGACTTTGTTCTCTTATCACCACATTTCTACTTTCTACTCATGCTTATGATGTGTCCAAGGAACAATAAAAAATAAAAGAAATAAAGTGAAGAATTAGATTGTTTAGTTAAATGAATAATAAAACATAAAGAGAAATAAGTGAAAATTTTGAGAGTGAGATCATAATAAAATAAAATAAAAAGATATAAAATAAAAAGATACGGGTAAAAAGTAATAAAATTATTCTTGTGTTAAAAATGAAATAAATTAAACATAGAAAAAAAATATTTAAATACTTGTTTATGTTAAACTAAACCGTTTGTCTTGTTACAATTAGGTGTTTGTTATTTATAAATAATTTTTTAAAATTATTTGATATAAAAAATAACTTTTAAAATATAACTTAAAATTTTAAAAAATCATTATAAAAGCTAACTAAGTTGAAGAAAAAAGTATAATGCACAAACAATCATTACACATTTTTCACTTTAGACTATATTATACTAGCTCACACATATAAAATTGTTGTCTAAGCATAAAAAAGGCCATAATATAAGTGTGACTTAAAATTATTAAAGGTCATGTTTTATAAACTGTTGATTATTTAGGTAAATGTTGCCCATAGAAAATGTGGGAAAAACAATAAAATTGTGTTGTTTCCTTCTTAGTAACGTTGACATGACAATAATTGAAAAATCATTGTGTAAAATAGAAATAAGTCACAATTTTATATTATTGGTTATATAACGAGTTTTATTTGTCTTAAACCTATAGAGCATAAAAAAATGTTGCCTATTTATTTTAAGTAATACAATAAAGAATGTTGATAGTTATAGCTAAGATTTGTTAAAATTTGGATAGTTTAGACCACATTTTTAAAATTGTTGTAATTTAATTTTAAATATTTTTAAATTACCATTATTATGTGACTCAATAATAATTAAATTGTTGTAAATCTTAAGTAGGTTGGTCAAGTCATAATCAAATCATGACACCTTAAGTAGAAAGAATTGCACTCTAACTATTAACTGTAACTTTTGGCTTTGTGGTAAAACTATTGAACAACATGTTGGCTAAAATGTATATGGTCTATTATTTTCTTCTAAGACAAGAACTTTCAAAACTTTTGTGGCCTTAAGGAAAAAAATCATTGTCTTTGAGCAATGACCACAGTTGAAAAACCATGGTAAAACCCTTGTCTAAACTTAAGGCCATCGTTTTTTTTTTGTTTTTTTTTTAACTTTAGACATCATTTTAAAGTTGTTGTGTAAATTAAAAAAATGGTGTAGTGTATTGTGTGCAAATAAGTTGTTCTTTAAATTAACAAAATTTACTTTAATTTATTTTATTGTGAATAAAAGATATGAGTCAAATCCATATAAGAAATTAACAATATTAATAAGTCTTTCAAAAGAGATTCACATGAAACTAATAAAGCATGAGTCCAATCTAGATAAGAAATAAATACTACCTTCAACCAAATATTTTAAAACAATGGGTTTATGAGTCTTTTTCTTTATATAGTACTCAACTTTCTTATTTTTACGCAATGTGAGATTTATTTTTACTCAATGTGAGATTTATACTCATGTTTAAATTCTCATAAAAAAATAAGTCATATTTATTCAAAGGACTCTTGTAATTCATCAAATGTTAGTTCAATCCCATTAATTCTTTTGTGAACCCTTACAAGATGTCCAGGAACATTTAGATTTAGAGTTTTTAAGTTTTCTTGTATTAAATGAATATTACTCCAAACTTGAATAAACATATCAATATAATGATAAAGTTAGACTTATGATCTCATAATCCAATATTCGGTCATCACTTAGAGGGTTTTTATTGTGAGATGTTATCGATGATCCTAATTGATCCTATAACTTGCCTTGTCAATCAAGTTCAAGCAATGATATATATGAGGGTAAGTATATACATATATATATATATATATACATATATATACATATATATATACATATATATATATATATATGAACATAGACATATTATAGAAGTCCATAATAAATAGTTAAACCACCTAAATTTTTTAAATTTCAACAGTGCAAATCTAGTTTAATCTGTTGTAGGTGGTATCAATTGTCCTGTAGCAGAGGTAATCGAATCTTGGTGCTTGGACTGTTACGCTCTTAAGTAAAAAGAGTTGTGCCCTAACTAATGGTTATAGCTTTTGGCCTAGTGAAGCGTTCAACCCAACAAATGGTATTAGAGACAAGGTTGTGAGTTCAACTCCCAATGAGAGTTCAATTAGGTCCCAATTTAGATCAATGCTGAGGTGACACGTGAAAAAAAAATTAAAAAATAAATTGAAAATAAAGACAAAAATACCACATTGGTCAATTCACACCTATTTTTTTCCTACCATCAATTCACACAAAAAATGACACTCAAATGCATATTACTCACACCGTTCATATGTCAACCTCCAATCTTAGTCTTCTTAACACCTACTATATTCCAAACTTAACACTTAATCTTATCTATGTTGTCCAGTTGTGTGAAAAAGGACTAAATGTTATTTTCTCTTCGTTTAGTGTTTAGGTACAAGATCCACGAACAAGACAGATTCTTGGGACAAGTCGCAAGGTGGGACAGTTATTTGAGCTTCAATCTCTTTGTCTTCCTTCCAAATATGTGTTTGTGACTACCATTACCTCGTCCATTCACCAATGGCATCTTTGGCTTGATCATGCTCAGCTAGCAAAAAATTCAGCCTTTAATTTCTTGTGGATTGTTAGGATCTACAAAGTTTGAGTCATTTGTCCAAGAGTAGATAAGTCACAAAATTCTCTTGTGAGATCAAGACTAGATAAGATTGATATTCTCTTGTGGTTGATATCTTCTTGAAAAGTGTTCAAGAGTTCATTATTGTTGTTTTAAGTGTATAATTATAAAATATTTTGCACAAACTTATTCACAGTAAAATAATTATTATAAGGTCGAAAAAGTAAGACTCAATGTAAGATCATGATATTTAACTAATATAAATCGTTATGCGCTATATTTCTTTATCTTCTTATATTGTGTTGTTATCCAATCTTGTATCATTCTTAATTTATAAATTTAATTCCATTCATTTTTTCAAATTAAAATTGTTTTTAAAATATTAAAGAAAGAAAAATCTTTTTAAAAGTAATTCCATAACCAATTTACCCCTATAAAAAAAATGAAATACTTAGTAGGTTTCTTTCAATTCAATGTCCTTTTTCCTCACTAACTACTTACTGGCTTTCTTCTTTGCATCCATTTTTTCTCCAGATAAAAAAAAGAAAAGAAATATAAGGTGTGACTTTGCACCTGTAGACCTAATTCTTGGTATTCAAACTCTGGCAAACGTGCACCAAGCAGTGAATTAAAGGGCAAGAGCCAAAAGGAAAGAACACAAAAGAGGTAAAAGCGAAGCAGTAAGTAGTGAAGTAAAGAGGAAGAGCCAAAAAGAAAGAACACAAAAAGGAAGTAAAAAATGAAACAGTAAGTAGTGAATAAACAAAGAAGAAGAACTTAAACAAAGACAATACGTAAGAAGCAAAGATGAAAACAAAGAGGAAAGGACAAAGACCCCCACATAGAGACCGGAGAAAACAGCATTCTTAGCTGTCCATTTAATTAATGGTTAACCGTTTTTGCTCCAACATGTTCACAGCGAATCCCAGAGACAAAAGACGCATTTCCTTCTACAGTTATCAAAAGTACATCCATTGCTTTGCGCTGACCCTATCATCATCCCGTCGCAAACAACAAACTTAAACATATAAACAAAGAATAAATAATTTCTTACATCCAAAACTACTGCTACTAAATTTTATTTTCCAATAAAGCTGTTCCTTCACTGTTTAGAGTGTTACAATTATTAATTCCATGCCAGAAGCTAGGCGACACAACCCCACTTAAACCACAAAACATAACAGACACACAAAAATTCAACACTACAATTCAAAGCCATGTTTTGTCTTTTTGTTTCGTGTTTAAGAAAAACAAAAATTCTAGCCACTTATCTATCTTGGTGTGCTCTTTTTCCTTTTCTCACCCAAAGAGACTCCTATTGTACGTACCAAGATCGTGATCCAGATTTTATGTCCCTTCTCAATGTCGTCCCATCACTTTATGGCTTCAAAATTTTCAATTTTTTTTGGTTAACTACACCGAGATGATATGACATTATGACTAATGACATGGTCACTTTCGGATGGACCATTGGGGTAAATCAAAAACGTTTTTTTTTTTTTTTTTTTTTTTTTCTTCTTCTTTACTTTACTCTCTCTTTGCTAGTTCTTGAGCACGGTTTAGTTAATTCAAGAGTTGTGGATCGTTGGATTGTTCCCGCATGGAGTGATTTTCCTTCTTTTGAGGTCCCTCTCTTGTCTCAGAGGAGAATCAGCAACGGTGATTCCGTTGGTTTTTTCACTTTCTGAACTCAGAAAATGATGGTCCAACACATTAATCGGTGTGTCTGACCTTGAAACCCCATTCAACGCAGACTCGTACTCCTCCTCTATGGCTATGTCTTGTATCACTTTGTAGCACTGCTCCACGCTTTCCTGCAGTAAATTTTTCGTACCCTCTATTAATTTCGTTCAACATTCAAAATATACCTTCCCACTTTCCCTCTCTTCCCCTCCAAAACAATTCATAATAATAATAATAAAGGAGGAATGTGTTATGTGTACTTTATTTACATATGTAGACTCGGTTATTGCTTTTAAGAAGGACGGATATTGAAAAGGAAACAACTCATGAGAAGCACACAAAAGAGCAGATGCAGCAATCATAGATGGCTTGAACTCCCAAAGCCTTATCTCTGCACAGAAACAAGATAACAATTATTAAATTAGAAGTGGGTATTAAGTATTATCAAGTATTAATCATACCACATATCATGCAAAATGACTTCTTCACCACTCAAAAGCTCATTGATATTATATATAGAATGTAGAAAGATGAAAGAAAAGAGAGTGTGAAAGTATGACAAATAACATTTACAACTGTTAATGCAGTGTTTTTGGAAAGTTCAAATGAACAAAATCATTAACTATATCATATTTTATGAATTTATGAGTACCTCTTTGTGACATGAATATGATTTCAGAAGCACGGTTTTTCAGAACCGTCCCCGTTGGTGAGCCTTTGATCCCCATCAAGGCAATGAAGAAAGGGATGAAAGAGAATGGAGTGATCGACCGCATTCTCCATTGTAATGCTCCCAAGATAAGTGCTTCCATTCTTCGCACTGTTTGTGTCTCAAAGATCATGCCCCCATCACTTTGATTCAAAAGATCCTAATAAATAAACCACGTTCAGTGAATACACGTACAAAATTACCAATCTTTTCTTATAGAACCCTCTTATGTTACCAGAACCAAACTAGTTAGAATGCATGATGGCGATTTTACCTGAACATCGAAGCATTCAGTTTTCATCATCTTGACAGCTAGAGAAATGCAAGAGACAGCAATGAGCCTGAGGACCCATGACTTAGGTTCCTGTTTCATAAAGTCACATCTTAGAAGAATCCAATAGATAGGTACTATCATATGTTCTATTAACTATAAATATTCACAGATAAGAATATGAATCAGTAGAATTGAAGAACAATGAAGAACATCTGGATTCTTTACCGAAATCCCTTGGCTGGCTAGGAACCGATCCAGATAGTTGGTAGCAAGATAAGACAAAGCCGGATCCAAAGTGCAGGACAACTGAACAAGACCAACCAATGCACATTATGTTCATAAAAAACCGTTCTTTTTTTTTTTCTTTCTCAGACAACTATCAAAGTTTAGGCACTCACCTTTGCGATTAAGGAAACAAGTTCTCTTCTGACAGAGATGTCAAGATCTCCAGGTTTGAGAGTGTGAGAATGATTCTGTGAAGGGGTGTGGTCAGATTCAACGAGGAAGAGAAAAGAGACAGCATCGGAGTGAAGATTTTCCAAAGGGTTTTCAAGGTCAAACTCCATGGTGGTGGAAGAAGGTAGTAGTGAGAGGGGGCTTAAAAGGCAAGGAAAAGCATGTTGAAGGAGGCAAAGTGATAAAGGTAAAGCTGCAGAGAAATGGGTCTGGGTTCTCTCAGCTTTCTTCAAATGAATACCATGGCATGGAGTTGCTTCAGTTCTACAACAGCTTTGCCACTTTTCTTTTTCTAGCTATGAGCTTTGCTAGTTGTTGCTCTCTCTTTATTGGTGTTGTTGCCTTCTGCGCCTCTCTCTTCACCCTATTGTCTCTCTTTTGGTATATATTAATTTTGGGAAAATGGGAGGTTTTTGGTCCACTGTGTTCAGGGTTGCATGAGATGATGGTGCTGTGGCAGAAGCAGATTGGTTGAAGCACAAGTCAATTTTAATGGGAAAGTTTGGTTTGACATACAAGGGTTGAATTGTGCATTCTTTTTCTGCTTTTAAATGTAGAGAAAGGTGTGAGAGTTAAGACGGTGGGTGATGAGGACGATGATTCAGTGAAACCACGATCAGTTTTTTTATTTTCTTGATCTTGACCTTAATGCTTAATGGCACACTCCTGAATAAGAAGGGAACAAATTGATATTAATATTAATATTTAATAGCAGTAAGTCCAAATTTCGAACGGAAAATGCAACCAGAATGCTACTACTAATAAATACGTTTCCCCATTCATGAGTGATTTTGAGTAAATTATGGTGCATTTTTTCGGTGGATCTGTGGGATTGAGCATCAAAAAGTAGCAGCTGACAATGAAATGCTTTAATGAATATTGATCCCAATCCTATGGTTCTTGGCTACGGCAATCCGCATGCCCGAATTCAATGTCCCTAATGAACCATTATTTCCTCTGATAAATTAAGGTACTAGATGCTGATCATCACTTTCTTCAAAATCTCTCTGATCCATGTCATGGTTCAACTTGATCAAATTAAGGGTAAATAAGAGAATTTGAATTTTCTACTGTGTTATTTTTTTTATGTGTTTTCAAAATACTGATTTTAAAGTTTTAAAATATATTAAAAAAATTAAAATATTAATATAATGTATTTTTAATGAAAAAGAAATTAATAAAAAATTAGACTCATAAATAGAGGTATTGTAAAAGTTTATGCATGACATTTGTGTTGTTTTTGAATTGGAAAAATGATTTGAAGGAGACAAATTGAATGGATTTGAAGGGATTGAGATATAATTGTAGTGTTATTTGTTTTAAGAGATATATTAAGGGATTTGAAGAAAAGATGTGTGAAAGTTTGTGAATGAAGTGATAAATAAAATAAAATGTTTAATATATAAATTGAAATAGAAAATTACACTTTTACCCTTATAATTAAAATGGCTAAAAAAATAAAATCTATTTAAATAAAATAAAATTTTAATAAATGTAACTAATTTAAAACAAAATGTGATTTATTGCAAATAAATTTAATTACATATTGAATTATAAAAAACGTACTAATAGTATTAATATATGCAGAGAATTTGAACGTTCAAGGTGTGCACTTGTAATTCTATCCCCAAATCATAACAAATCTGTTGATCCAAATGGAGGTAGCACTTGCTCTCTGATCGAAACACTTGTTTAGTGATTAAAAAATTGTGTTTTTATTTTTCACACATATAGAAGAATTGTGTTTGTTACATACACAATAAAGGTCCTACACAGTAATCATCCCTGACCCAATCCTAGATCATGATCAAATAATACTTTAGAACCAAATTAAAGTTACATCTAATTTAAATGGGACCATGTTAATCTGAATTAAACATGTATAATTAATTATTCACTTGAAGTTGAAATCTGAAGTGAACAACTAACTTAATTCAAATTGCTTTAAAAAAAAAAAAGACTAACTAATGGGAGAAAGAAAATAGTACAAAAGACTATTGAAATTAAAACATATATAATTGAAATTAAAAAAGACTATTGTTGTGTCTAGGTCCACGGTTGTTCTTCCGGATCCCTCATTGGTCTCTGTGTATTAAGTCCCACGTTGAATCCTGGAAAGGAAAACTATGATCTTGTCTCTAGCAATTGTTGAACCAAAAGAAAGGCACAAACTAAACACTGTTTTCAAATCAAGATTTTTTTTATCATATTGCACTACGACTTTGGTGGGACTGAATGTGGACAACCATATAAAATACAAAGAAAAAAACATGACAGACAAAGTTTTTTATTCGCAGATGTAAAACACTAGAACGACCGAACAAGAGGGACACATCGAAGAAACGTATCTGCCATCACAATAGAAAGTCTTCAACTTGTGATTGGGAAATGAGAAGTTGAGTTCTTGGTGTCTTTGGGGAAGAAAGAAAAAAGTGATTTCATTTCTGACCCTGTTTCCTCCGTTGGTTTGATGTGGAAAACACTAATTGGTTGAATTAGAAACTAATCTTCTTGACCAAATTATGATTCTCGTTAAACATGGGAGATACATAGAGAATTTCTTTTCTCAGACAAAATCAAGGATCGGGAACTATGATGTAACAAAACGAGAGCAGTGTAGCAGGAAAAAAACATTCTTGAGTGAGTAATGATGTCTCAAAGTATATGGAGATTGAATTTCTTGGTTTGTTCTGGTTGTCTGAGGATCATGTTTTGGTTGTGGAGAAATGTTCGAGCGTGCTTTATATTTTATCAGAGTACAGGTCCAAGTACACGCTATCACTTTTCATATTTTAACTTATTTTAAATTCTTTACACTAAAGCATCCAATTAATCCGTAGAACTACGAGTTTCATTATTAATCGATGAAGTTATAAAGAAAAAAAAATCATTACATTCTTTACTTAGTCCCTAGTGTTAAAGACAGTCTCATGATTCCTACTTTGATATCTATATCCATCATTTCGATCATTACTATGATACACATAAGTCACTTTAACCCTATAATGTCTATAAACATAATTTTTCTTTTCCTGTAGATTTTTTTTTTCTTTTTTTTTAACGTGGAAGTTTAACATCGATGGAAAATAAAAGGGTTAAATATGTTTTTGACCCTTAATTTTTAGTAAATTTTGAAATTAGTTTATTTCAAAATTTTGGATCAATTTAGTCTTTCATCTTTCGAAATACATGAATTTAGTTCTTTTAATCAAATTTTGTTAAGTTTATTTGATATTTCAAGTGTATTTCATAATAGTATTTGACTTAACATTAAAGCAAGCAAAAATATGTCAAACAGTATAAACAACTCAAATACAATCTTCTGAAATGTGTACGAAACATCAAATAAACCTAACAAAATTTTATTAAAAAAACTAAATCTACGTATTTTGAAAGATGAATGACTAAATTAGTTCAAAATTTTTAAAATTGATTAATTCTAAAATTCACTGAAAGTTAAGGAATCAAAAACATATTTAACCCAAAATAAAATCAATTCATTATATGTAAATGAGTATAAATCGATTTTGTGAGGTTGAATTACGTTTAAAATCAATTTATTAACCCCATATTAAAAACACGTTAAAATTTATCCTAACAATTAGACTTAAAATCTATTTTTTAACATCAAAATTTTACTTGTGAACACCGATTTTAACTTCTGACACAAAACTTTATAATAATAAATTTATAAGTATTTTTTTCTTATAAATTAATCTCCACTTTTTATTTTTATCTAATTTGAAACTTAGATAGATACTTATATTCTTAAATATTAATAAGAAATAATTGGCACGTGGGTAGTTTTGGGGGGATAGTTTGTATTAAAGTGTTAATTGAGTTGGTTGACTAAGGGCTTTTGGGGGCATTTGAAGAGGCCTCAATGGCTTTTCATGTGTTGTTTGATGACTTCGAAATGCCTTTGAAGAACGTTCCATTTATTTTGGAGTTGCTTCAAACCTGCTGTATCTCTCAATATAGTACAACTTTCTCTGCATTATTATATGCACAGTTTTATACCAACACAACTTTTGCTTTTCTTGTTGGATGTTATCAGAAAATCATAGATTCTCTCTTCTTCATGTCTGGGTTCAAGAGAAAGTCAACATTTTTTTTTGTAAAACTTAATTTGGGGATGTATCTTATATTAAACTTTAACTTTGCTTCTTATCACTAGGGTGATCCTTAGATTGTGCTTAAACAATATTTAGAATAATTAATTTTAATGGGTTTAGTTTAGATTTTGTTGAATTTGAAATGGTGGCAAAGCTGAATTAAAAAATCGGTTTGGATTTGATTGTCAACAAATCACCTAACCAAATAAATAAATAGAAAACAAAAATCGTAGTAAAAAGGGAAATAATAAATAATATCAAAAGTAAGAATTATATAGCAGCACAACATAAAAAAAACAATAGAATTACGTGACACATAAATAGAATTATAAAATTAAAAAATAAAAATATTGTAAATTATGAGTAGATTTTATTGTTGCCGTCTATATATATATATATATATATATATATATATATATATATATATATATATATATA
>Ga0209589_1013692_pt1 | contig 10486 bp, 4 predicted proteins | sample CowpeawhiteBW_FD_187525 | JGI IMG/M metagenome (GOLD analysis project Ga0209589, IMG submission 187525) | Root nodule microbial communities of legume samples collected from California USA - Cow pea white BW (SPAdes) (version 2) | ecosystem: Host-associated > Plants > Roots > Nodule | place: USA...
TTTTTTTTTCATTCTTAAACTCTTCACCTTTATATATTGATTTTAATTTTATCAGGAGTTAGGATTTGTATTGATCGTTTATTTTACTCTTCAACTTTCTGTTTTTATTTTTAGTAGCATACTTTTATATAAAATATAAGTAAAATTATTGTATAAAATACTAAGGAACTTCATCATTACAATGAAAAATGTGTTATACTCTGCCTTAATTAAAAAAAAAAAAAAAACACCATTTGACAATTTAATCTACAATTGTATGTAATAGATAGGATTTTAAATTTTCTTGTACTTGAACATCCTTCTTTCACTCCTCTGTTCACACCGGAAGATATTTCGTATCATGATTTTCTTTATTTTTTTTTTTTTACACAAGTGATAATATTGTGGCCAGTTGGATTTCTAATGAAATTAACACTGTTGATAGGAATGGAAAAACAATTCATGCTTACTCATAGGTGTGGTAAAAATAGAGGGTGATATAAATAAAATATTATATATATTTTAGTCTGTACATGTGTGAAAAAAAGGGAAGAAATTTGGTTATGGAAGAAATAAATGAAAAGATGAAGAGTTTAAGAAAAAAAGAAAGAAACAAAGAAATGTAGACATCACCAAACTAAAATCAGTATGAATTACAAATTGCAATTGAAATATCACTTAAATATTTACCATTCTAAAAAAAATTGAGCTATTAAAACAGATATTTTTTAAGAGGTCTAATGCTATTTACCTTGTGCGAGGTTAGCAATACCCTTAAAAAAGTATGTAATTATTTATTTGTTGTATAAAAGAATCTAAGAATATTATTCTAATTATGTGTTCTTTTAATTTACAGTATAGATACTAATTTTAAGTAGTGTTATTTACTTTAATTCTTTATAATTGTAGAGTAATGCAATGCTGTGATACAATTATATTCTCCTGCTTTGTCCTTTCTAAGCACTGCTATCAACATTAAAGATATATTTGTTACAGAAAAATCATTTTTAAAAGATACTTATTTAAAAATGTCACTTAAATATCAGACTTTCATAATTACACATTACCTCATTTCACAGTACTACAATAAAATCATTATCAATTTTAAAGATAAAAAATAATTAATCTTTATAATAATTAATTTAAATATTAATTTATAAAGTAAAAATTCTTATATCTAAATATTTAAATATTAATTTTTTATTTATAACAGAGATTTTTGATATATAAATTAATTTCTATAATAACTAATTACTTTTAATCTTTAAAATTGATTTTTATTTAATAAATTAATCTCTATTATAATAATTTATGGGTTAATAAGATTTAGGATAACAGTTTAAGTAAAACATGCAATATTTGTTTCAGAACAAGTAGTTGTTTAAACGGAGGACAGGTTTGATTATGATACTACCATCTTGGAATCTTAAAATAAGATAAACATAAAAATAAGAGCTAGCCTTGATTTACTTAAAATATGTTTCTCTTTTTGGAAAAAAATTGTTTCTCTTTTTTCTGTGGCATGCATGAGTATCAGCTATTGGTTAAAGTTATCCTTGTTACTTGCGTGGATTGATTGCATGGTCTAGTTTATTTGATGAACCAATTACCAAATACTATTAAGATTATCCATTCAAAACCTTTCTGCCACTATGCTGCTTTTTCTCTCAAATTATTGTTTAAAGTGTGAACTGTAGTTACAGAAACCCAGGGCATTGGATTGAGGGAACTTGGTACAAACCCAAGGCATTGTCCCGTGTTATATCGTTAACTATAACTATATTATGGTCAATTCATGAAGTATCTTAAGCCACATATTTAAAAAAGATGCCAAAAACTCCTTCCAAATTCCAATGTTGTTTTAGATACACGATTGGAAAGTAGTACTTCCTCCGTTTTTCTATCTCTGTTTTTATAGTTTATCCTATATTCATGGGTTTATGTATGCTGCTATTATATATCATTTTAATCAGTACATTTTAACTTAATCAGAAAAACACTTACAACTTTTATGTAGAAGAACTTGTTTGGATATGAAGCAAGTGTGCATTATAACTAAGGCAATTCTTTTTAGTTTTGCTAGAACTAGAAAATCGTTTTTACGTGAACAGACATATTTATCATTGTCACACCCAGATTACTATGAATGTAAAGAACAAAATTAATATCCGAGTAATGTTCCTTTTATCAGCAAAGAGAGACATAAATATAAAGACATAGAGGTGTCCAAATATATGCTAAAAAATTATATTTATGATAATAGATATAAAAATTAGGTAACCATAATGAGACCCATACTCTTCATATTTCTCTCCTGCATATAATATCAGTACATAACCAAAACATACCTCAAAACCCCAATTGAAAGACATGTAACAATGTAACACAACCTTTATAAGACTCCCTCATTGATCTCTTTCTAACACACCTTTTCTGCTACTTGTGCATTTTGAAACAATCAGAAAAACTTCACTGCATAACCCTATTGGATATGACTAATGATAATCCAATGTTTGGGTACATTTAGAACCAACTTGCCACACCTCTTACAGTCTGAAACCCTCATGCGGAAAACTGCAAGTAGACATAGTCTCCTCTCTTACATCTACTCACCATAAAGGAGCAAGATTTACACCACCTTACACTTTTACTCAGACTAAATGACCTCGAACAGAATATACGTAGAAAATGACATCCCTTAATACCCTATATCTATATAACACATATCCGAGTAATGTGAATGGAAGTATAGTTAACAAATTATCACAAAAGTACTAAACTATTGTTAAAGAATCTAGTTGCTCCTTTGTTTTACTTGTTATGAATTCAAAGATCCTCCCTATGACACAAGTTTTGTTATAATCTAAATTGTAATTTATGACAGCCCAAACAGATTGTTATCAGAAGACATATATATGTGAAAATTTTGAGGTTAAGTAGTTGATAAAATGTTTAGGAAAAGAAAGATTATATAAAAAAAAATGAGATTTTTTGTGAAAATTGTAACGACAACCGACATAGAACTTATTGTGTTGGTTATTTCATAAGTGACATAGTTAATCAATGGTGAAAAGCAGAAAGAGATAAAAAAATAAAGAGAAAAAGGGATTTACATAATAAGCTTTATTGTGAAATGTGATTATGTATCTCTTCACTAAGTTATTCATACTCAAGATAACATGGATAAATGTTTTTTTCTTGTGAAATGAGATTATCTAGTTAACTTCAATTAGTATTCATAGTCAAATATTCTGTCATGCTGTTGGATCAAATCAGTGGTGCCTAAGAAATTTTAATGCTCTTGTCTATTGGAGATGCTACAGTATAAACAAAACAGTTGAACGCTATCAAAGGAAGATCAAGGACCTTGGTGACAGCCACAAAGGAATCCATGAAAATACACAGGTTAGCTCTCCACACACAGATACTCGTACATATGATCAAAACACACACTCACATATATATGATATTGTTGGGGTTGTGTTGTTATTTTTACATGCAAAATATTATCAAGAAACATGAGAAAAAAGTATTCTAACTCATCAGTAGAAGTTTTATAATATTAATTAAAAAATACAACAAAAGACAAATTAAAGGATCACGACACAAATAAATAAATAATGAAGTATTGAACACTGCCCATTTTGACCTTAAACCTTACTCATGATATAATTATATGAAGTCTAAAGTATCAGTAACAAAAAGGAGTACTAACAAATATAGTATTGTTCTGCATAATTTAAGTAAACCATATCAGTTAAAATTTATTAAAAATTATAAAATTAGTGGGTTTCATATGTTTATTAGTGATTTTTTTCTTGATTTTTCAAGTTTATCTGGAAAAACATATTCCTAACACTCATAAAATTTTGAATTGGACATAATATGCGAAAATATCATCAAACACTGTTTTTTAAATATCCAGACAGACATAGTAAATTCCAAATTCAAGTTATCATTCAACAGAAGATTAAAAGAGGTGATGATTATCTTTCAAAGTGAAAAGGCTAAAATAGCAGATATGGCTATTCAAATATATTAAGCAAGGTAAGACACACACCTTAAGAGGCACTTCTAGAAATTTGTTAAAAGGAAAAAGGTTATATGATACTGATAACCACCGTTTAACAAACGATTTCAACAAAAAGTAAATTTTTGCATTTCTAAAAAAAATAAACTAAAAGATAGTGTTAAATAGGTGCAAAAAGATTTTGATGTCAAAATATCATTCATCTTGCTACAATAACATAAAAAGCGAAGATAGCAAGTTTTTTTTTATAGCATATAGGATATATAAAAGACTAAGCTAACTTAGCTATAGAAATTCAGAATAAATTTAATAATCCTCTTTCCATTATACCCTTGCTCAAATAGACAATGCTCAAGACATTTATCAAATAGTGTCGGTAACCAGTATATCGTATATGGTTAGGAACAAGACAATAAAAAAAAAAGTAAAAGAGAAAAAAAATAGATACAAAGAATTTAATGTGGTTTGATGTATAATGTATATGTTCACGGTTACACTAAAAAATGTTTTTATTTTTGGTGAATTTTATGAACTATTTTTGTAAAATTAAATTGATCTAAATATTAAATTCTTAAATAAATTAAAATTCATCTGAGTAATTTTTGTTGAGTTTATTATTAAACCATTATCATATCATTTAGAACTATTGAATTATGGTAATGTTACCTGAGATTTATTGTCCTTCCTTGGCATAAAAAATGTGTCAGATTTGACATTAATTAGAAAAATAGTTAAATTAGGATTATGCATTGGAAAATTAAGTTAAACCAACACTTCAAATTCTATTATGACTATCATCATTTCATACGATGAAAAACCGGCCTTCTCCACACTTACAACCAAATCCAATTACTTTTAGTGTACTCTACTCTCCCATTTCAGCAAAACAAACATTCTGATTGGAGAATTGATGTTGTTGGTGAAGGAGTAAATGTCAGAAATGGATATCGATTCCCCATTTTTTATCTTCCTAAAAACAGATATGCATCTTCAAGAATTTTAATTTACGGTGATGAACGATCTAAACTTCGACAGATAGATGCGAATATCGTTGCTGACAAATGCAGCAACTAATGCACTTGGACATTCTATCTCTCGGAATCAGCTTTTGATGTACTAGCCTCCTATAATTTTTATTTGTGTCTGGCATGATAACAACTTAAATTGTAAATAATTAATTTTCTGCATGTCTAATTACATTGTTTTCAACTATTTGAATTCTCTGTATGTTAATGGACTATCTCCACACACGCACACACGACTTCTCTATTTGAATTTAAACTTTCTGTTTATGGCTGACGTTATGTGTTTACATGCAGATTCTGAAGGACGGTGATATGAGCATGGCAAAGAGAATCGAGCACCTAGAAAATTCCAGAAGGTTTCGGAACCCACTTCACTGGTTTTATATTCTGATTGGCATTGGAATAACAAATGATTGACTTAAGATTTGAGATTGTTTGATATTGTAGGAAGCTTTTGGGAGATGAATTGGACACATGCAGTCTTGACGAGTTACGACAGGTAGAGAATCAGCTCGAACGCAGCTTGGAAAAAATTAGGGCAAGAAAGGTACTCTTCAATCACACAATTTTTCTGTCTTTTTATGAAGATTGAAATAATTAATCTAATGGAAGCTAACAGCACTTCAAAGATAGAATGTTTTAGACACAAAATGTTAAATACAAAGAAAGATAATCTGAATACACATGGTTTGTTACTCATCTGAATTGTTTTCCTTCTAAGTAAATTCTGTAGAAGTTGGATTCATGTCCAACAACACTTCTACCGAGTCCACAACAAAACTGTACCAAATCCCTTTTATCCGATCAAGATATAATTGTTGGATCTCATTAACAAAGTACAAAATAACACAAAAATGAAAAGAAGCATTTAGGTGAAAATGAGATCTAAAAGTTTTCCTTAAACCGTTTAGAGAGCAGCTCAAAAACTGTAGTTGGTTCACACAAATATTGTTGGATTTATTTCTTTAAATTTTCACTATTGAGGTTGTCATTATTTGTTGAAAACATAAAATACTGGTAAAGAATCAAAGTGGTTTCATGTTGCAAATAATAAAGTTTGACAACAAAAAGGACTACAAAAAAATATGTTTTTTAGTAAGTTTTGCGAAAATGCTGACATTGAACAACAACTTGTAGAGGGTAAAGGGGGACGAGAATGCTGAAATTGAAGTTTTTACTAAATACAACACTTCCAAAGTTTACAGATTTTTTGAACTACAAAAATGTAAAAATTCTTGTAAGTAAAGATATAAATTTCATGAAAAATCAACAATGAAGTTGGGAAGAGCCCATGAGTAAACAATTACCGAAAAACTCACAATTCCTTGATGGTGAAGTTGATGACATTTTTTACAGAGAGATACAAGTGATTGCAACATGTCTTGATACAAAGGTCGAAAGTTTATCATCTATATGTAAAAGATTTTTCTAAATGGTTATTTGTAGGAAAAAAATTATGTAGAACAATTTGAGGGGTTTCACATCAAAGAAGAGGAGGAAGAAATTTACAAATTTAATCATTTTTCCTTTTGTATTGATAATCTCTTTGTGACAAGAAGTTATGGGAAACTCATAAAGAAGTTTAAAGTTAAATCTTTGACTATATAAATGTTAAAGATATAAATATTGGAACATGTTAATGAACTATATCATAATTAATATATATAATTATTAGAAAGTTAAGTTTTTCTTCAATAATAAGGTAAATATCTATCCAATCCAAGTTGAAGATATTTTTAAGACCCATATAGTATGGACATATCTGAAAAACTTTTCCCTAGAATAAATTCCTCAATATAACGAGTACATAGCATCAACACCACAAAACAACCTACTTGTGACATTATGATCGATTTTGATTAATTGGTAAGACTCCAAATTAGTATAATTAATATAAGGACAATGATATTTTTTTACTATTAAATTTTGGCAACTTTCTCTTATAACATGAAGTGTCATTTTCTAAATGGTTTTTGAATATTGAAAATGAGAAAAAGAAAAAATAGAAAACAACTTATAAAATGATACCTAAGATTGTAAGATAAAATTGTCAAAATTTAGTAGTCAAAAAATCATTTTTCTTAACATAACTCCCTTGATCAATAACCATGACTCCGTTTTTGCTCAGAATCAATTGTTCAAGGAGCAAATTGAGAAGTTAAAAGAAGAGGTAATGTTATCTTTTTTTTATTGCACGCATATTTTTTTAATTAATCTGTCCTAAATTGCTCACTAATTAGAATTACCATGTTCTTTGCACTGACTTCAGGAAAAGTGCTTACTCCAAGTAAATAAACGCTTACGCCAGCAGGTTATCATCAATATTATTCACTATTTGCATAAAATGATAAATTAGTATAAACTATTCTCTTTTATTTATTTTTATACAAGTTATTAAGACTGTTTTTGATATTGCTTAATATTGATTAGAAGTTAATTTGGAAGATGACTTGTTTGTTGTAGTACATGATTGAACGACGGCGTTATTTGAGTGATGAGGATTTGGAAGTGGTGACAGAAAAGAGGGAAGAAGAGGTGGAGACGGAGTTATTCATAGGAAGACCTGAGAAACAAATGACGTTAAAGTTGAAACCAGGAAGCCATGAAAGAGCTCATAAATGCCTACACATGGAAAATTAACAATGCCAATATAAATGCTACCTCACTTGCAATATATTCATGTATCATAAATATATGTAATTCTTGTTCTAACTCTCTAATCACAACGCTGCTTGTGAAACTCTACTTAAATAATTCTGTATAAGTACAACACTCGTTCCAATGCTCTTCATGTACTCCATATTACAGTGCTTTTGTGTAAGAAAAACTATAAAATTTCGTTTTTGTCTATAACAACTTCAATGAGGTATAAAACAGTAAAAAAAAAAAAAATCTGAGATAGTAAAATTTGATTGACCAACACGTGTAAAAAAGGCCAGATTTTGAAAATATCACCAAATTATTTTATATTAAACTAATTGGAAAAAGGGTTATTATGAGAATATTTAGATAATACGAACTTCAAGAAAAATAAAAAATAAAATTATTTCCATGTAAAATAAAATTAGTTTGTCTGTAAGTAAGCTTTATTTAAGAATAAAAAAGTTAAAAGTAAACTTTAAAATAAATCGATATAAAAGAATTTAAGCACAAAATTGTTTGAACTTATAAAAATGTTGATTTTTTTATTATCTTAAAAATAATTTTAAAAACGTTTATATTAAGGGTATGGGCCAACCACACAACATACAAGTGCTTCCTTATCTGGGACTTTACGGGAGCATTAAAAACACAGGATGCAATTCATACTTTTTTGAAAGCAGCAGGTTATCCAATTGAAGCTATGAACCTATTCCTCAAGATATTTAACGTAACATCATATTTTTATTTACTAAGCTTTGGTTAGTTTTGAACCATAATTGATGGAACTGAACTGTCTGCATATTGTTGTCGTTAAAAATTAAAATGCACATACTAATATGGCTCTACAAATCACTCAGTACTCCATCCATAATAGAAAATCCTTTTAAAACAACTATAGTTTGTCTCTACATCACACAGTACTGCAAGTTTTTGCATTTCCTGGAGATATTTAAGACTTCCAAGTAATTGAGAAAGATTGGTGATAATGATATTACCAATTTTAACTTGAAGAAATTGATTCCATACATTTTTCAGGGTGTTAAATTTTGTTCTCGAGTTTCAACTACTGGTAATGCATCATATGTTGGAGAGAGAATCCACACAGGAATTCAAATAAAACTTCATTAAACAATTAGTGTATTGTCTTAAAAATTTTGAAAATATATTTTTCACTATAAATAAATAATGAACTAAGTAGTGATAATGTGTAGACTTTTAAAATCAGGAGACTCTCGATAATTAGAAGCAATGAGATGGTTAAAAAATTGAAGGAAGTACCAAAATTCCTAAAATGGAATAATTATATACAACAGCTGTTACAAGCTTGCTAAGGATGTGTTCTGTGTGTACTCGCCTTGAATGTATAACATCGGAGAGCATTATGGAAAAGAAGTAAAGAATAGAAGGAGAGGGAAAGAAAGAAGCTACAACTCCATTAACATGTATAAAATTCCGATGAACAATAAAAAAATGACCTATTTTTAAGTAAGAAATGAGACTTCACACGAATCGCATGAATGTCTTTATCTTTGGCAGCCACAATATACTCTCATAGCTCCCTGCAATGCTCTCCAAACGGTAAAGCATTCCTTATGATGTTATTTTTCATATGGTATGTTTTTTCATCATGTTGCTCCTGTTCTGAAATTTGTTCTGTGCAGGAAAACAAACTTTGAAATATGCCACATGATTGAATCAAAATGCCACGAGCGATCACCTAATAATAGTTCTTCCAAGAGATGATGCTCCGATTTCATTGTCAGTATTCTGCATCAATGGTCACCTTCATTAACATATAAACATGGAAATAAAGGGAATGGATGCTTTCATTAAACACGACCGTATCATGCGGAAATTTTTTTGTCAACCCTGACTTAGTTAAGTAGTTAATGTCATTTAAGAAGTGAGAGAAAGCAAATTTTTTACATGGAATGGTCATGTGAAATTTAACATAAAAGGACTTATTCCCATCACTTGATGAGAACAACCATCAATCCAATCTAAACACTAAATCATTTTACTGAGGTTGGCAGGGATAACTAGATGATTAACCATCAATCAAACATATTTAAGCAATATATGACATGAAGTAAAAGGATTGGCATGATGATTGTTGATCAAGTTTTTGCAGTATATAATTGTATTGTTGGTTAAATATTTTTTAATCCCACGTGAACAAGATATACAAAGCATTTTTCATACGCACAAATAATAATTGTCCTATATACTTAGTTTCTTTCCAGGAACAAACATAAAATAGATAAATTCAAGTAATGATACACCACTCATTTTAATAAAATGCAAAACAACTTGAAATTAAAAGTTATTTCTCAAAGGGGAAAAGTACAAGAAAGAAAAATGAAAACTGCAGCTGTCATAAAAACTATTTAAAGTGAATTTAATGTATCTCTAGTCAAAGTAATAGTGATAGAGTTCCTAGTATGACTAAACGTACTATATTCACAAATACAAAAAAGCCGCAGGGCTTCAATTGTTTTTATCCATCTTTAAATGAGTAAATTACCTGTGATTTAGGGGATGGGAATACATTCCAGAACCTAAGTGTTTCATCTCCAGCTCCAGTTACAATAGTCTGAAACAGTATAACTCATCACAAGCAGAAACACAACATATAGATGATACGACAAAGAAATCATTTTCATAATCAAAGACAGAGTGATAGAAAAAGGAATAGGTTAAAGAACTGAAATACCTGTCCATCTGGAGAAATGGCAAGATAGAGAACTCTGTATGTGTGGCCAGTAAGAGTGGCCAGCTGCATCAAAGGACCAAAAATGGTGGTAAAGCA
>Ga0209589_1013700_pt1 | contig 10480 bp, 6 predicted proteins | sample CowpeawhiteBW_FD_187525 | JGI IMG/M metagenome (GOLD analysis project Ga0209589, IMG submission 187525) | Root nodule microbial communities of legume samples collected from California USA - Cow pea white BW (SPAdes) (version 2) | ecosystem: Host-associated > Plants > Roots > Nodule | place: USA...
ATATAGAAAATAAAAAATTATAAATATAATATATTTTTTTATTATTTTATTTTATAAATATATATATATATATATATATATATATATATATATATATATAATCTAAAATTAGAAACCTCAAAATAATTTGTATCATCTTAATAGAAAATTAAATAAGATAATATTTAGAGAATCATTATTCGCAATCAAACTATCACCTCATTCTTTCTTCGTTAAAACTGTTAAATTTAAATAAACTATATAAATTATATTTTTCATATATAACCTCATGAAGATTTAAAAAGGTAACGTGATATATTTATAAAAAAAGATATTAATACCATTAAACAATTTAAGGAGAACAACCGAATATTTTTGTTATATAAAAACATTATATCTAAAAAAAATAATTTTTTCATATAAAAAATCATAATTTTGGTTTGTCATAAATATTATATATGTGTGCGTGTGTAAATTAGTACAATTTGTAATCTTTAAACCAATATTATAAATTTGTATTTCATTTAAATACATTTTCTATATATTTTGTTAAATTAATTTTAAATATGATTAGTTGAACTTCCATCCTAATGGTCTTTTATATAAAGAGTGACAATATGGGCCGGCTCAACCTATTTAGGCCCGTTTCGTACTTGGTCCGAAAAATATGAACCGGATTGACGCATCTTGCATTGAAAATGTGGACTAAAAATTCTGACTCGCTTACATACGTTTTGGTTCGCAGGTTGTGATTCAGCCTGTTTTTTTATGATAAAGTTTTAGATGTTCAACAAATTGGAAAACTTTAACAAATTCACACAATTAAACAAAGACTTTGCGAGTTGAATGATAAATTGATAATTTAACATGTTCAAACGATGTACTTTGACAAATAATATATTCTTCAAACCTTAGCACATTACAAAACATATAACACTTGTCTTTATGACTTCATACAAGAATTCAGAAGAAAATAATCAATATACACAACCTTGAGGTAGCCAACGTAGACGGTAAAGTTATGCGGACCAACCTATTGAACCAAGCCCACATTGTCATCCCTAAAGTTATGCGGACCAACCTATTTAACTAAGTCCACGTTGTCATCCCTACTTTTATCAATGCTTTGGTAACGGTAAACGAGAGCTTAAAAAGGAACTATACTGAGCAATGCACAACAATATAAAATAAAACTTTGATAAATACTTTCACTATATCTTATTGACACATGAGGAAACTTCATGCATCTGGTAGTCTTCAGTCAAGATTATAAGAATTATTAATCATATAAAAAACATAAATTCTAAAGTTAAAATCTAGGGTTATTCTGCTAAACTAAATTAGATCGGACAGAATTGACAGATGATATGAAAAGCCTATTTCTTCTCTCTTAATTAGAAGTGTTCTATTAGCCATGGAAAAAGAATAGCAGCTAACTCTGATTACAAGTCTATCATAATCTAGCACAAAAACAAATCAACACTAATAATGGCAATTTATTATACTATCAGAAAGGAAAGGTCATCCACAAAATTATCATAAAGTTTACATTTCTAAATGATTATCTAGAAACATCTAGTAGGTATTGTAATCTCTTGTTTTTTATAAATAACATCATGGATTATACTTTTCCTTTATTTTTTTTTAAATATCATAAATGTCTCTAGAACACTGTAAAGTACAGTAATCAAATTAATACCACCTACAAAGTGCTACTCCCTTAGAACAAATAGATTGTTAAATTTAACATTGCTGTAATCTGTGAGTCTGTCTTTCACAGTAAGTACCACAAAACAAACAACCACACGTGTCTTGCCCATTATTGTTCTCTGCAGATGAAAACTTTCTCACCTCAAATTGCTAATCAAAACTTCTATCACACCAGACACATACTTTAGAATTAAAGACCAAATTCTATCTTTTTAACATAAGAAAATCATAGTACTTAGAAGAGATAAGAACAATCAAACCTTAAAATACACTAACTTTGTCTACAAGAAACATATGTATCTAATCAAAGAGTTAACCATCACCAAATATCTTCTTGGAGGCATGTTGAAAATGAAAAAAAAATGAAGATTTCATGAAAAGTATATTAATTCTGTGAAGTTACTACAATGGTAGATTAACTTAGATCTACTACATGTCTTAGCTGACTCAGGATCGAGTAGACACGAGATATGAAAAATCAGAGCTTGAACACTCGGTGACAAACTAAACCTCTTAACAATTTTGTTCCTATTGTGCAGTGTTTGTAAATGCCCCCCATCATGATTTTTTTTGTTCGTTAGCCAAGATCTAGTTTGGTTATAAGAGACTTAGGAGACAACTATATATTCATCCACCTACTTAATTATGCACTTATATTGCTCATTGCTTATGGTACATTGAAAAATGTAATTTTTCCTCTATTATTTGCTTTGCATGTTGGAATCTCGTCTATACCACTGACATAAATATTAACGTCAAGTGAACGTGAAATTTTAAAAAGGACCACATCGGACAGTGATAACTTTATGCGTTTCGTTAAAATTAAAAACAGAGAGATGTTCTCTAGGTGTTGGGAAGAGCACCATATCTTCTTGTCACAGAAGAAAGCATGAATACTTTAACTCAATTCTATACTATTCCAATTAATCATTATCTAATGCTAAGATCAAATATTAATCTCGAACCATTATACTTTGTCAAAAAGTTGAGTTTTTCATTGTTAGAATGGTAATTTTTTTTTACTTCAGAGCATGAAGCAATAAGATTGATTTCTACGAATTAAACCCTTATGCTTGACGAGGAATGTGAGAAACAAACTCTTCCTTTTTATTTTTGTTTTTGTATTTGCAGGTTGTGATACAGATTTTAGATCTAGCCAAAAAGTTCTGCGTCACATGCTACAATTATGTGGGTTGGAACAGTTCCCAGTAAAATGTATTTTTCATTTTTCACCATCTTAGGCTAATAAATTACTGAGTTCAAACAGGTTGAAATTGCAGAAGACTCTTATGTCAGAAAGGAACAAAGTGAGATATTTGGAGACAAAGGGTTATGTGCAAAATCTTAAGGCATCAGTCACAAGACGAAACACCTAGTTAAGGTTCCATTCCTGTGGGACATAAACCCCATGGCACATATATAGTGTATCCTTTTCTATTTGTGATGAAAACTTCTAGATATATTCATAGCAAAGAAATATAATATATTTGTGAAGAAGCACATTTTCATTTACTTGTCAGAACAGTGATTCTTATATTAAATTTTATCTTTGAATATAGTCATTTTATTATTTAAGGCTCATATCAGTTAGTGCATAGAAAAATAGTCAACTATTTAAGCCAAAACTTGTTGTTTGCAAATAATAACATACATAACCTTAACAGCTTATAATAATCTTTTCTTTCCAAACAATTTAGCACATCAATAACCATGTTTGGTGACACTCTAAACAAGGACTAGGTTTTAGAGTAGTGTGTTACCAACCTGTATGAAAAATGCTGTCAAAGATCAGATGCACAGAGCAATGAAAAAGACCCTACGACACAACTTGTGTACACTGAACAAAATTTCTAAAATTTCACCACGTAGTGGAATTCAGAATCTTTTAGTCCATTCTAATTCTACTTGCATGTGATATTGATAAGTTTAATATTCAGTTTTGTTGAAAAATTGGTGCTCAGTTTAATACATGATCAGTGCATTAAACACCTCTTGCATTCTCTACAGTGAGATTTTTATTAAAACAAATCAAAATTCTTTCGAAGTCTATAAAATGATCAGCAGCTCTTGCAAAATTTTCCTCTTTATACCAAAGGTTCAGTTTTTGTTTTGTAAGTTCTTACTCTTTTGAAGTAGGACATAAAAATGAGGAGTGGGCCCCAAGGAAGAAAACAGATTCAGAGAAAAAATGGCTCTTGCTTCGATGCCTAACAAGGGATGACTGAAAACAATTTCAGTTATGTCTGTATGTTGCGCATGTAAGTTAAAGGGAGAACCTTTTTTTTATTAACTAATGATGACTTGTTTGTGTCATTAAAATTGTTTGAATCCAAATTGAGCCCACTCTTTTAGCACCCCAATACAATGATTTTGCTTCGAACTCTCTTTAAAAGCTCAGCACAATTCATTTTTCACTCTATTTTAATCTTCTTTTTGCTCATTCACTGATTTTCCACAACCAACCCTCTCTTTGTCCCTCTTCTTCCCTAAGACTAAACATCCCTCAACCAAAACAAACATGAACAAACTCAATCTAATACTTAGTAAATGCAAGAGTTTTTCAAGGCATCTAGGGAGTTCTTCATCATATAATAGCCTAAGATCCAAGTTTGTGAAGGAAGATTCATGGAAAGTGCATGACATGCAGGAAGATGAACATTGTGAAACTGTACTTGTTGGCAGCACAAGAAAACAGTATGTGATCAGCTCTAAGTATCTCAATAACCCTCTTCTGAAAGCTCTAATCAACAAGTCAAATCAAGAGGGCAACAACGATAAAAGTGTTTTGATTATCAACTGTGAGGTGGTTCTCTTTGATCATCTGTTGTGGATGCTAGAAAATGCAGATCCTATGTTTGGTTCTGACTCTTTGGAGGAATTGGCTGAACTCTATGTGTTTTAAGGGTTTTCATTCTCAGAGTTTTAGTTGCATGCAGCAGTCTAATGTATGTAAGTGTATGTTGTTTTTGTTCTTGCATTCTGTCTGCAAGATGTCTAGTTTTGTTGAGAGTCAATTTTGTTTCCATGGTTATACTTCATCACTTTTATGGTCCTTCAACTGTTCTGTAATTGCATGTGATTTCTGTTCTAACTTAGTGTTTTCAAGTCTCATGTGTTTGATTACTGCAATAAAACTGTTCTTTAGGTAAGGGATGCAGATGCATGACTCTAAGGGAGAGGATAACATATCATCATAACACCTGTAAGAATGAATCACAGATAGTTTTCTATGACAGCTAGGAAATTTTTATTGAAAATAAAAATCCGCAGATTAAAACAAGTTACAATTAATATAGTAAACTTGATTAATAATTGGAAGGGTTGTGATGTTTTACTTTTTTTAAGTTCTTAATAGAAATCAGTTAACACTGTAAAACTTCTCACAATACACGTAGAATCTTTCCTTAATTGTTGATTAGAATTAAAATAAACACAATTTTCATCTTTCCTGAATCATGATGGAAGCAGATTTATCACTTTTACAATGGAATGAAAATAATAGAAGAATAAAAAAGGTGAACAGTTAACAAAAAGTGAAAGATGGAGACAGGAAGGACGTTATAAATAAATGATAATTTGTTAAAAATAAATCATTTATAAAAATGTATGATGTATTTTTTGGTAATCAATCGTTTTGTTAAGACTTCGTAAAAAATATACAAAAGAAAATACTTTCCAAAACTTACTTTACCATATCAACACACAATTAACACTCCAAAGAACACAGTATAGCAAATTTAGATACAATAAATAAAGATGACTCCATGAAAGTGCGGTTTAAGCTTACATTCATGTTTTTCTCACCAAAGATAAAAACTAGTTTCATATCATGTCACCAACTTTGAGTAATAAATGACTGAATATGTTCACAACTATAGTTTCACTATTCCATTTATCCTTTTCTGGTATATATGTAAAACATGGGGGCCTTGCAATTTAGCAGATACTAAATTTAAAATTTTATATTGTCCCTCATCATATTTTGTTGTATCTTTTACATCTAACAAAGCAAATAAGACTCAGAATTTAATTCAATTACTACTCCTTTTTGTTGGATCACTCTGTCATACGGGGAATATTATATAGGGTGAATAAAACTTGAAGTACAAGAAAGCATTATTTTTTGTCCTTCTAACAATCTTAAATGTAAAACTTTCACTATGATTTAACTTTACTGACAAAAGAAGCCATTTTTTTTTTTGTAAATTTCATATCTCTATACATCCAGAATGAAGATTTTCTATTTTGAAATTACATCTTATAATAAAAATATAAACTGGTATTGCTGAAGTGCAGGAAGAAAACATAAATACGGTCATTTGTGTGGAAACATAAATCCACACATAATAACGATGTGCCTGTTCAATTTGATAATACACGTTTTGTTACCAACTAAATTTATAATACTGCTGCTGGTACTAGTTCATGTTTTCTTTGTCCACTGGCTAGACAGGGACTTTGCATAACCACACAAATCAAGAATTTCTCAGATTCCTGGACAACTAATATTTTCATATACTCTTGTAAAAGTAAATGTACTGTAAAGATAAAATTGTAAATAAAGATCACTGCATAAAAAGAAAATTAACTTCACACCGAACTACAGACACAAACATGCAATTACTGTAAAAATTAAAATATATTTTTAATTCAAGCAAATCAAGATGAGTAACTCCTTAATCCCACACAATTACAATATAAAACCTATCACCTTACAAGGTTTTTTTGTTTTTGTCTCCAAATTGAAAGAAAAGCTAAGGTAATTGCACAAAACACACTTATCTTTTAAAATACACTAGGGCATATAAATCAATGTTACTTTATATAGATTCTTCACGGTTTCATAACAGACAGTTCTAGTAAATTGAAATAAGTATCACTAGGAAGATGTTTATAATCAATCCATGGAGAAACATTTTTTAATTTAGTAACAAAATTTGCCCAAAAATGGATTACACAAGTTGCATGACCATTCGGTTTAGCCTCAAATTTTCATGGCTTCATCTGCCGCATTAACACACTCACCGTTATTTATATGACTTCATCTTCTTCTAAACTTCTTGGATGATTTTCCATCCTTGAGACCCAAGTACTTGTCGATATCTTCCCCATCATTATCTTCCCCACCTCTCCTTTTTTTATTCCCTCCAGCCTCCTTCATTTTCTACACAAGCAAACAAACAAACATTTGAGTACTTTCCACAATAGTATTTGAAATCACATAAACATTGGCTGATGACTAATCCTTCATATTTAATTCCAGGAGTAATGTCTGCACAAACAACTCATACAAAACACAAGTTGCTTTCGTTTGTTGTACAATAAGATTAGAACCTATAACCTAATGCATTACTACCCAAACAGTTTGTTTTACCACAATCCCTTGGTTTCAGAAACTAAATAATACCTGAAAACTGAAAAAAATAAAAACTAGATTCAATTACGACAACTTCCAACCAACGATATCTCTCCCATTAATTTTGTTATGCTTCTAAGAAGAAATAGACAGAAAATAATCTAAATATAACAGATTAATACAAAATTTTACCGCAGCAGCTAATCTTTTGGCTTCACTAACACGTTCTTCCAAAAGGAGAACTTCCTCTTCTTGTGCAGGGTACTCAGGTAGCTTTTTGCCTGAAATATACACGTATATCTCAAAGTGAGAAACTTTTGTTCTTTAAAAAGTTAAACAAAGATACCTTAGCCATATGCTCTACTCACCTATAAGCTTCTCTATTTGGATGTACCACTCCAGTTCATACTGATTTACAAGGGAAATGGCAACTCCAGAGCGTCCTGCTCGAGCAGTTCTTCCCACACGATGTATATAGTCCTGTAGCCAACAAGGTCAGGAATCCAGTGAATATAAAAGTGAAAAATTCCAAAAAGTTTATCTAAACTCTAGGTCTTGTGTTAATTGAGATGCGTCATGTATTACCATGAAAACAAATTATAATAATTACAGGAAACCTGTGAACTTTTTGATTTGGTATAAATTTATAAATATAATAGAACATGTCAGAAAAGAACAAAGGAAATACATAACACATCTTACTTTGGAATTTGTGGGAATATCATAGTTAATCACCATATCTACAGTGGGAATATCCAGTCCTCTGCTAGCCACATCAGTACAAAGGAGAATATTGCACTCCCCAGATTTGAACTTGTTCAAAGCTCCAAGTCTCTTTGGCTGTCAAAAGATTACTAGAACAAAAATTAATATGCTTGATTGGCTCCCAAGTAAATAATGAAAATACATGACACAGAGGGTCCTTTATTCCATCCTACCATCCTCTCCCAATACCAAGAAAATAATAGTTAACAACAAATTACAACTACAAATTATATGAGGTGATTAGTACAATTACCTGGCTCATATGACCATTAATAGGTATCGCTTTTAAACCAAGATTCCTAAGGATCAAGGCTAGAAGTCGAGTTGCATCACAGGTACGAGTGAAAATCATTGATGTACTTCCAGCCATTTCAGTGAGGATATATACAAGGTAGCAGTCCTACGAGAGAAACACAATTACTTAACAGAATCATCATATACAAAAGATTATAATAGACATGCTTCATAAAACCCAAAACATATGAATTTCTATTAATTTCATTCCAAATAGCTAAATTATCAGAAGTGTTCATACAAACATTGTACTCTCTAAAATAGTAGTATTATATAGTATTTGATTAAATAAAATACTTTCACTCAGCTAAATCAATAGAATGAGAAGAATTAATTTATAATTGGAGTTCATCTCAAGAAACAAACTTCTTTTGGAGGAAATAATGACAATATCAGATATGTAGTTAGCAGTCGTCCACTCATGAAATTTCTTTTCTAATATATCTTGTGTTAATAGCCTTTACGGTCTCCATCTGACCAAGAAGGTATGAGTGCTAAGAAAATTTATGTACAATTGATGGTCATTTCTTGCTTTTAAAATCCAAGATGTTGCTGAATAAGGGAGACTGGGAAGAATTAATTTACAGTTGGAGTTTGTTGCAAGCAATGAACTTTATTGAAAGAAAACAATGACAATATCAGATTTGTACTTCGTGCTCATCTGTTCATGAAGTTTCTTTTGTAATATAACTTTAGTTAGTAATCTTTACAGTCTTCATTGGACCAAAGGATGATTGTTAAGAAAATTAATGTACAATTGGCCATTTCTTGTTATTAAAATCCAAGATGCTACTGAATAAGGGAGAAGAGAAACCTTGTGTTTGGCAGGCAAGAATCGATACTGCTGCTTCAATGTATCAACAGTGGAATATTTAGACGCTGCTTCAATCTAAAATGATATAACAAATTGAGCAACATCAGAACAGAAAATTTAAATATACAAGTAAAATAAGTAATAAACAGTCTATCGTCTGAGAGATGCTTAAATATATTGCCTTTACTTCTAATTTTCAACTTACACACTGTCCCTTGAGAGAATAAATAAGTTATGCTTGATAGTCTGTTTTAAAGTAAATGAACCTCTAAGCAATGATGAGAAATTTTGGATGAGTCTCCCACTGAACTAATTTTGAACACCCTATTGTTGATTTTAAGAGCTTTAAAACATCAAAGAAGTTTCATTACTTTCGACTTTGGAAATTGGAACTTTAACAAAAATCTTAGTCACATCTCTTGCAATTAAAAATTAAGGAATTAAACCTAGATATCACTGGTACTGAAAATCGAAGACGGAAACTAGTGCCTAGGTAGTTTGTTTATGTTAAAATGGATTAAGTGAAAGATATTAACGTCTAAATTGAAGGGGTGCATATTTGTTAAAAATAGATAACAGGGCAAGGTAATTTAAGCATCTCTCAAAATGTAGAATGTAATTTACCCATAGGATAAACATTTGGACTATTACAATTGTACCTTCACAGGATTCCTTAAACAAACCCTCTGGAGCTTCTGGACCTGCAACAGTGAGTGCAACTTTATCTATTAACTACGTAAATATAGAACCACTCAAGAAGTCACCAATAAGTATCTACAGCATATAAGAAAGCAACAGAAACCAATTTTTTGATTCCATCTGCACCTTAACATACTTATTGAAGAACATGCATGTAAACATATGTTCCTAACGACCTATAATAAATTTGTGATTTGTTGTAAAATAATAAAAAAAATGCTTTTGATAATCTATGAAAATATTATATACCAACAATCAGAATTTATGTTAAATTCCAATAAAATTTCTCCTATGACCAGCCTCAAATAAGGTTCCATATCTCATAATATAAAGAAAAATATACCTTCTTAGTCATTGTAGCAGAAAACAGAAATGTTCTACGCTCTCGAGGAATCATTTGTAAAATCTCATTAAGTGATTCCTCAAAATCCTCATTCAACAACCTATCTGCCTCATCTAAGACCTGCTCAAAATATAGAGTAACCATGTAAGTCCAACCACATGTTTGGCATGGAAATGTAGACAATAGTCTCCTCATGAAAATAGAAGATATGCCCTTTTTCTCTTTGCTTATTTTTTGAACTATAACATATCCATAAAAAACACTTACCTATATTAATCAAGGTAAAAAAAAATGGAATCTAGAAAGGAATCATCTGAACATTTATGATGCAGAAAATAACATCAATAACCTAATATATAAAAAAATTAGGGGTGGCAATGCGGGCCGGCCCGCCCCGTTTAGGCCCGCCCCGCATAAGGCCCGCACACCGCGGGCCGGCCCGCCCCGCCCCGCACATTTTATGCGGGTCGCATACTCTGGCCCGCCCCGCATAAAGGTTGGCCCGCTTTTTTTTTTTTTA
>Ga0209589_1013704_pt1 | contig 10478 bp, 4 predicted proteins | sample CowpeawhiteBW_FD_187525 | JGI IMG/M metagenome (GOLD analysis project Ga0209589, IMG submission 187525) | Root nodule microbial communities of legume samples collected from California USA - Cow pea white BW (SPAdes) (version 2) | ecosystem: Host-associated > Plants > Roots > Nodule | place: USA...
GGGGGGGGGGGGGGCGTCCTTAGTCACTACTATAGTTCGTCGTTGGATACAAGATACAAAGTAGGGATGGCAAAACAGGTCAGTTTTGTCTGTTTTGACCCGACTCGTCCGTGGTCTGTCAAAAATGGGTTGGACTAGATTGGACTGTCAAATAAAAACAGCTAATATTCGTAATTTATCTTGTACAAGATAGGTTAACGAATCGTGCAGGCTTATCTGTTTTTTAGATTTTTTTTTTAATTTTTCTAATTTGTTTTCAAATTTTTTATTTTTAAAATTTGTTTATATATACGTATAAATTAATATTGAAAACATATTTAATCAAATAAAATATATTTTAAATTTTAATTGATTAGTTGATGTTTTTTATTTGGTAAATTAAAATAATTATTATATTTACATGTTAAATTAATTTATTATAACTAATAATTAAAACTTAATTTATAAATGTTAATGATTTAAATTAAAATAATATTATATATTTATACATTAAAAAAATATAATAAAAATTAATCTTTTTAATAAATTTTATTTTATTTTTAAACGTGGACAATAAATCAGGATGAACTGATATTTTTTAACCCATTAACTTGAAGGATTGGACGATAAATATTAGAATAGGTTCACGAATTAAAATCTTTAACCGAACATGTTTCTCTTAATACGGATCGACAGATTAAGCATTAGACCCGGTTCATTTTAAGAAGCAGCACTTTACGAAACAAAAACACCAAATGACCTTTTGTTTGAAAAAACAAAGTTCCGTCAAATCAGTAGACAACTTTATTTAATTTTTTTTTTTGAAATGAATAAATAAAGAACATTAATTTTTCAAATTATTTTTCAATGACAACCAAAGGTGGCCCATGTATATGGGAAATTTATTTCTCTTACATAAAGAAACTTTAGGATGGAATGGATTTTGTTGTCTGTCGATTTTTAAGCAGAAAGTAGATGCTCTAAAAGTAGTTCATGATGGCAATAGTTATAAAATCTACTTGTGTATATGGTGATTATAAATTAAGATAATATAATCTTTTTTATCTGCGCATCAATGAAACGGGTGAATTAAAAAAAGGTGAACATTAATATATATATATATATATATATATATATATATATATATATATATATATATATATATATATATATATATTTTTATATTATGGTCAGTTGGTAGGGTAACTATAGTTGTTGAAGGTGAAATTTCAAAGGACAGACTAAAAAGTTAATTCAGTAAAATCAATGTCAATATGATCATTCAAAATAAGGTTTATACTCTCACACATATACTATTTTAGTTGTGTCACATTATCATAGCAATATAATTTTCCGTTGATATCGATAGAAATTTAACATTAATTTCAAGATCAATATTAAAGAGCTGTCATTAAATATAAGGTGGTTTAATTCGAATTCTTTATTCTAAAATATTAATTGGTCTGTGATTGATGAAATGCCTTATAATTAATGATTTTGAAACAAAACTTAAATACACTTATGCCGTGGTTCCAGGGGGAACTATGCTTTGATCCAGGGGAGTCACCACTCCCCCAAATATATTTTTTTTGGAATTTATTTTATATTTATGTATATTTTTTTTCCAATTATATTTATATATTTTTTATATTAAATTTATATTATAGAAATTATAATAAAGGATAAAATAAAATATTTAATGGAGACATTGATTTATAAAAGAGATTAAGATTTTTTTTGGTTATAAGATTTGTTTACTGTATAAATTATCGTGAAAGTGTGTGAAGAGAAATAAATAAAACGAGATAGATTTAGGATTCTTTTTAGGATATTTCTCCAAATTAAGTTTATCACAAATTAGTATAAACCTAATTATGATTTTAAAGATTCTTTTATAAAATTGGTATGAACCCTAATTATACTTTTTTCCAAATTATTATAAATGAAATTTAGGAATTTTGTGTTTTCTGCTGCCTATGGTAATTTTTTTTTTAAGTTTTGGATTTATACCGTGTTGTTTATTTAATTAAAGTAGTGTGAGTTTTGTTATGTCTTACATTGTGATAATTGTGATTTCTGAATATAAATTTTATCTTTTTCCAAATAGGTGAAATGTGATAAATTTATATTAGAAAAATTATGATAAAGAGTAAAAAAATTGATTCTTTATTTAAAAAAGGTTTGTCATAAAGATGAAAAAAATGCATATATGTTAACTAAACTTTTCATGAGAACCAAGAATTCAAGACAATGAAAATCAAATCTCTAAAGTTCCTAGAGTTATATATATAACGAATTTAAAAATTCATTAGAACGCGATCCAGAAAAAGTATATTCAAATTTGACAATACCCACCGAATCAAATTGATGAGGTACAAAGGATTGATCTAAAATGATATTCATGGTTTGGTATCATGATACAATAACATGATATAATAGCGAATAATAATCATATATATTTGAATTCTACTATTATGTGTGTTTGTTTTAAGAAGAGGAAATGAGAAGAAAAAATGAAAAACTTTTTTTTTCTAACTAAAAGAAAATTATATATAACAAATTTAATTTGACACCCCTAACCTTTTTCTTCAAGTTCCGCCACTGGAGGTGGATAAATTGGATTGAACTGGAGCGTGTGAAGAGAAGAAGAGGATGAAGGTAATTGAATTGCGTGAGTGGAAGGTTGTGGTTCTGAGAATTGCGGATAATGAAGTGGAATTTTATTTTAAAATTAAATAATTTATCACGTATCAAGTGATATGAATTACTCATTGTCAAACATTAATGCCGTTAGTTTTTAAGGACTAATTTCATGAATTTTGAAACGATGGAAATTTAACTAAACTAAATTTTGAAAGGAGGACTAAAACTGGTTGTAAAAATCTGTTATTGAACTATTACAAGATATTCATTATTAGCCATGAGATTTTAACCCATCACCATTCCTCATTCGCACCTATAAAAAAAGGTGGTCTGGTGCTCTCCAAAAGGATAGATAATTCAACTCAGATCTCTTACTCTATAGTTTTTCTTTTACTTTTTTCTCTCTTTATATTTTTCTTCTATTATCCTGAGTTATTTTTTTACAGAGTTTATCTTGTTAGTTTCTGTTGTCCTCGAATATATCCGAGATGTTCATGTTATACCATGAGGAATTTGCGCATACACTAGAGATAAATCCTTAAAGACAATGTTTCAACATGCCTCAGGAATTTATGTATTCGTATTCTCATCATATTTTTACTACAAAACCAAAATCGCTTAATAGGTTAGAGAGAAAAACATAGTTAACTAATATTATTTAAATAGTTTATATACCTTACAAGACTATATATGGGAGGATATACATTATGCTTCAATTTACTTATTTTTCTCCTAAAAAAATTAATACAATAAATATATGATATCATTTAAATAATTATTAAAATGGACAAAAAATAATAAATTCAACTAAAAGATGTAGGTTTCTTCAACTATATAGAAAAAGTTCCCACATTTTTTTATCCAAAACTCATTGATAAAATGTTTAATAATGCCCAAATGTGTATCTACTCACAAGGTCAGGATGATAAATACATTTGTTTTCATGTGTTTTTATGAGTATACTACAAGAAAATGCTTTATTAGTAACCAATTTGAGTGACCAAAAGTTGTTAGTTACTATAATTACTAATTTAGATAGAGTTTACAAAGTAAAAAAATCATTGGTTACTAAAATAGTTACTATTATGAATAAAAAATTATAATTTGTCACTAAATTGGTTTTTAAAATTAGCTACCATAGTTTTGGCTACCAAAATAACTTAGTTACTAAATTGCTCTCTAATTAATTAGTGACAAATTTAGTAACCAATTATAAATTTTTATTTATATTAGTGACTATTTTAGTAATCAATAAATTTTAATTTTGTAAATTGGTATCTAAATTGGTCACTATAGTGACTAACAACTTTTAGTCACTAAAATTGGTTACTAATAAGACATTTTCTTGTAGTGGTAATACATCCTTAATTTATAAAATAACCTCAAACACTTATTCTTGTTGTTTTATTTTGTTGTTTGTTTTTGTTTTATCGAAGAAGAGCTTCTCTACACAATTTTTCATTCATTCTTCCAGTTTTTTAATTCATTTAATATCTATCAAATTCAAATAAATTTCAGAGATACGTTTTTCTCTCGTTTCGTCGTAATCTCATTTACACATTTTCTTCCTATACATTTTTCTTTAAATTTGTTATTACACTTTAGGAAATATAAATCTTAATTCTATCAAATTAAACAATTTTTAGAACATACATTTGATTTTTTTTCTTTTTAATATTTTTATTTATATATTTTTACATAAAATTGTTTGATTACCAATTTTGAGTATTCAAATATTTAGACTTTTAGTTTAAGTAATCTATAAAACTTATCTTCTTTACTTTTCATTTCACGTAAATAATTTTTCGTACACAATTTTTCATTATTTCTTTCGGGGTCATTTAGTACATGAAAAAATCGTAAATACTTTTTCTTTTAACATTTATAAAATTAGTAAATATTATAATTACAATAATATACTAAAAATTATGATTATTATTTAATATTTTAATTTTTCTAAGAATTATTTAATTAATATTTGAGAGAATAATTTTTATGAATAAATGCATACACAAATTGTAAAACTTTAGAAAATGACATTTTATAAGTTATAGTAGTTTAAAAGTAATGAAATTTGATTATTTTAATATTAAAAGTTTTATTTATAAATATTTTTGTTATAAACGAGTTTTATTATTTTAAAACACATCATCTATCTAGAAATTAGTTTTCTAGAGTTCTCTAACTTCTCTCTAGGAGTTCTCATTCCTTGTTTGACTGATTGAAGATCTGAAATCATAAGAGTGATTTTCACAACGAGCTCTTCAATTTGGACCAATCAGTTTCTTCAATCGTGTAAGTTGAATTTTCTGTCTTTCTCTGCTGTCCAATTTGTTTTGTCTTGCATGTGAGCTTTTTTGTTCTGGTACACCCAATAAGTCCCACATCGCTTAGGAGTTGAGGTCAAGGATAATTTAAATACTCATTCCTCCCTCCACCCTCTAAGATGCCTTTTAAAGACAAAACCGTGACGAACCACACTCAAAAGTGGACAATACCTCAGGAACGCGATCCTTATTCCTAAGGATGTTGTCAGACGAACTTGAGTTAGGTCGGAACACTTTTCATGTTTGTTGACCAGTGATTATAACGACATGTCCTGATTATTCTTGTGTTGGTTCTAGGTATAGATAGAGCATCCTATGGAGTTAAAGGTATTTTAGGTGTATTAAAGCTTGTTAAATAGTTTCAACAGGTAAGGGAAACTAGCTTAAATCTTGTGTTTTATGAGTGTTTGTGATTTTTAGTACTTCGCTTGTATTGATGGATCTGATGTGGTGTGAATGTGAAGCCTACTTCTGTTTTGCCCAACTTGATTAAAAAGGCCCAAGGCCAGCCCACTTGTTCTTTTTTCAGAAAACCCTTTCAGTTTTTCCCACTCAACCTTTACTCAACTTCTCTCATTCACAAAAAACAACTCACTCACTCTTGCTTTCCTTGAAACATAATCTGGGATAGGGCCTTTGCAAAATCCTCCTCTGAGGTAACTGAACGTCCTTTCCTCCACGTAAGTCAAACTCCAAACTTTTGTTTTTCTCCTTTTGCAGTTCTATTGTGTTGGTTCAACTTTGGGATCTCCCTTAGAGCCTTATTTTCTGTCCACTTGTGTTCATGTTTTTCAGTTTCTTAGTATGTTTTGGAGTTACGGTGTCCCTCTCCACCTAGGACTCTCTCCTTATCAAGAGTAGTAGCAATTTCAAGGTAAGGGAAGCTAGGGTTTTAAAGCTTTTAAGTGTCTTGCATGTTTCTGTTTTTGGTTCTGAATCTTGCTTAAAATGTTGTTTTGATGTCTGTCACTGTGTGAAAATAAACGGTATGTTGTTTTTACATGAATTCCTGGTGTGCATGTGTGAGCAGGTCAAAATCTGTTATTCTTGCCTAAGCGTGGAACCTCTAGCCTTTGCTGGTGCGCGAGTTGTCGCTCAAGCGAAAATTCTCACCTAAGCGAGAAAGTCTAGCTTAAGTGAGAACTCGCAGATGTGCACTGCACCCTCTGTTTGAGTTCTCGCTCAGGCGAGGAGATTCTAGCTTAAGCGAGGAGAACCTGTTGCTTGAGTGAGACCTCCTACCTTAAGCGATAATGGGGCATATTGGTTTTAATCCTATGAGTTCATTTGTAGTTGGTTGAGTTTCTTTTAAAAGCATGAAATATGTGACTATGCATGTATAATGGGATGTTGTGGATTGTGTTTGATGTGTTTAGCATGAGATGATAATGTTATGAGATAATATGTGAATTACGTGTGGAAATTTCATGGAGAAATCCCTAGGGTCATAAATTTGTGTGTGTATGTGTGTGTGATGACTTAGGGATTCAAGTAAGGATGCATCCTGACACTCTAATGAATCAGTTAGACTCACTTAAAGTAGACTGGTTCAAGTGGTGAGAGTAGCAGGAGGTCCCAGTCTTTGGCAGGATAATGGCCTTAGATGATCATGGACTAACCTTGTGTGTTATAGGGTGAAACCCATTGACAATGACTCTACAGAGCAATAGAGGCCACTACAAGTATAAGCAACCAGTGAATCTGATTTCATTACATGTATCTAGATAATTGAGTTAGAGGGTCTGTCATGGTTTGTTATCACATATTGCTTGTGTTTAATAATTTGCTTTCTTACTCATATGTTAAAACTTATTTTTTTTTCTCTAGACCCTTTTCCTGTTTGTGTTATGTTTTCTTGTGATAGTTTCCTTTTTGCAATGATCACCAATGTTGGTGTGAGCAGATATGGAGACTCCTGGTGATCGTGCAGATGATGGAGATGCAGCTATTTAGACTAGGCTTATTTTTTATCACTCTTTTGAGCACCTTTTTGAACTACTTTTCTTTGTAATTCCTTACTCTATGAGCAATCTTTTGCTAAACAATTTTACATTTTAAGACAAATTTATGGCATTCATCCGTGCCCTTGGTATTTCCTCTTCAATATATTTTTGGATAACTGTAATGGTTTATTCTTATATATTTTATGTCATTGCTCTATTTTATATTATAATTATAAGATGTTTTATTTATTAGAGTTATTATATTAAATGGGATGTCACAGTGAGTATGACTAGATGTATGTGACTCTAAATGAGCTAAAGAAATTCTCTCTGTGAGGCTTCAATTTGAGTAATCTGACATTTTTTGAGCCTAAAATCATGAAATATATCATCATAAAGATTTTTTGAACTAAGGATTAGCTCAAGGAATATCAGATCTTACAAATCAAGCTCAAGGAGGAGTTTCTATGATCTGTCATGGCGTTGGGTTGCACTGATGGGGCAAGGGTGAGCAAAAAAGCTCAACCCGTCTGAAACCATCTAATTCGATTGAAGAATTATGTTTGTGGGTCGGGTTAAATGAATACGAGTTAGTTAGATAAATACTAATGGGTTAATGTGGGTTTAAATGGTTGGGTACGAATTTAATTTAAAAACATGTGGATATCCGACCTGATCCGTAAAGGAACATAAAATCCAAAGTTTAGGTTTTTGTTGTTACCCTTTTGTCTTCTATCAGACTAGAAAACCCTAGATCCTCTCTTTCTAGCGGCTTCCTCTACAATTGCTTCCTCTCTGACTACTTCATTTCCAACTGCCATCTCTTTGCACAACCACGAGCAAACTCTGCAACTGCAGTGACGGTCACTAGGACGTGCAACGAACCATAATCATCGCGTTAGGTGTTCATCGGAGCTCCACCGTACAACCCAAACAACAAGCGCGACTTCACTAGAGCAAATCCACCATGAACAACAATGTAAACACAAAATGACATTCACCACGAGCCACCGCGAGTGCAGATCTAAGAAACAGTCTTCGCTAAAAATTATGAGCCATCGTGAGCCACTGCGAGCCACCGTAGCTTCATGCACCCACCAAAAGCAATCACCTTTATTATCTTGTTGGTGTCATTTTTTTTCAAATGTAGCGTAACTATGGTGTTCTTTGGTTTTTTCTTTTTTTTGTGTGATTAATTTGAACGTCTGATAATAAAAAATATTCAACTTTATTATTGAGAATCAATTTTAGTCTTCTAAAAGTGCTTTCTGTTTTGGAGGAGATGTAGATTTGCTGTTCTTGCTGTTTGATTTTGCTACAAGTTTCAAGTTTCATTTTGTTTTTTTTTTCTTGGAAGTTTCATGGTTTCTTGTAACTATTTTTTGAAAATTATTATTTTGTTTTTGCTAGATAAATTTCATCTCTTTTATTTTAAAACCTGAATGAACCCACCCAAATGAACCCGTATTCATACTAACCGACATTTTAATCGGTCGGAATGAATTTTAAAATATGAAAAATGGATTATGTCGGATCAGACAGGTTGGACCCGAATCCGATCCAACCCGTCCGTTGCTCACCCCTAGATGGGGCACTGAGTGCCAATTTTGGAAACCCAAAATAGAAGCCACTGTCGAATTATCAAACTATCGGGCACTACCCTTTCACTTCCAATCGCCCGTTTACTGTCAAACTGGCGTTGGGCACTACTCAGTTTTTATGCATTGCATTCTCTTGGTAAAATGAATATTCCTGCTTCGTTAACATCAAATTGAGCTGAAATTTTAACAATGAATCTTTGACACATAGTTCTTCACTTTGACGATAATTAGTGGTCTATAATGAGAGAAGTGATTCTCATAAGGTTCACATAGATTAGGTTGTTGATAGCTTTCACATTTGTTGCTTATGTTGAATAATGAATGATTGATGCACAATGTTATCGTATGTTTTGGTATGAGGAGTTTAGTTGTATAAAATAATTAATGAAAATGTGTATGATAAAGCATGTTGATGTATGATTGTGGGTATAAGGATCTTGTAAAAACATTTTGATACGATAATTTTAATTGGTTGAGATTGAAGAAATTTATGATAATGTGAGAGTATTCCCAAGAAGGGAATCCCATTAAATGCTTAAATATTTAGGGTGTGCATTAAGGATAAAATTATTACATCTTTGAAAATTATCCTGAACTCTACTAGTCATTCATACTCATATAGAGAAGGATGATTAGGTAGTTAGAGTGGTAGGAGGTCCTATCATGAGAACGACCATAGGGTTCTATGATAATAAAAAAGATTTACCTTGAATATGGTAGCTCGGGTAGGCGAGTTGTCCCACCACCATAAGTGCATAGCATTTCTAGTTCTACTCAAGTTGCACTTATCTAGATAAATTGAGTTTTAGAGAGTTTAATAAAGTACATGTGTGTAATCTTGATTGCTTGTGATAATTGTAATAAAATTTGTTATTTATGAGGTATGTTTGTTATTTTATAGTTAGATTACCCTCTCTTGTTTGTTCTTTGTATGTGTTGTGTTATTCTTTTCCAATGATCATCTTGTTGGTGTGATTAAATGGAGATGTAGGTGGAGAGGTACCTCTTGATGTTGAGGAGTCAGTTGCCTGGGTGGTTGAGCAATGTTAAATCATGTTAGGTATAATTTTATGATAGAACTGTAGTATAGTAGTTTGAGAATGTGTATGTGTGATATTATTATAGTTTTATCTTGTAAAACTGTATTGATATATGATACACATTGGATTATTTGTCTTCTGAATATTCATCATGAAAAGTTTTATTTTAGTAGTATTATGCTATTAAAATGGGATGTTATAGTAATATGATCATGCATTTAGCCATTGTTGATTATACCTCATAAGAAAATAATGTCAAATTATAGGTAAAACAAACTAATTAAAACAATTTAACTTACAATATTTTTACAAACCAAAGTTTAAATTTGACATTATCATTTTAAAGTTGGTTTAATAAACCAATTATTTTTCAAATTGAAGGGTTGTACTTAAACGTAAATTTGAAGAATGTAATTTAATTATTGTGATTTAAAATTAACTCTATTTCATAATTACATGCAAGTTAACTACATTTAATAATTATGTAAGTTAACACCGAAGAAGAAAGTACATAATCCATCTTTGGACATAATTGATAATATCTCTTTAATGATATAATAGTAGTTAAACATATAATCCATTATGCACCTCTACCATAACAATGCCAATTAGTACAATTATGGAAAACTAAAGATTTTTCATATAAAGTGTTTCATGTGAAATTAATGAAATTAAAAGGTAAGAAATTTGTGTTTTATAAATGTAATTTAAGAAATAAATTATTTAAAATAACAAATAATAATTTGTATATGTTATTTATAATTAAATTTTTTAACAAGTTCTATTCTTGATTTGACAAAGTTTAAAAAAAAATAGTTTGTATTTACTTTAAGTTTAAACCAAAAAATATATATCATAAATTTCATATGAAAATTAAATACAATAAAAATTATGATACATAAAAAATGTGTTAGTACGAAACTTGTAATAGTATATATATATATA
>Ga0209589_1013712_pt1 | contig 10469 bp, 2 predicted proteins | sample CowpeawhiteBW_FD_187525 | JGI IMG/M metagenome (GOLD analysis project Ga0209589, IMG submission 187525) | Root nodule microbial communities of legume samples collected from California USA - Cow pea white BW (SPAdes) (version 2) | ecosystem: Host-associated > Plants > Roots > Nodule | place: USA...
CAACGTCAATGGCATTTTTGAAATTTCTGGCAATCTTTTTGGCTTCGGGCCTCCTTAACCGAGGCCTATTACAGCGTTTGGCACCGGTTTCTTCAGAACCGAGGCCTATAAGTTGCCTTTAATTTCAAAATTGTCACCGCACCGTTATATGCTTCGGTTGCTGGTCAACCGAGGCCTATAAGGCGAGGTAAAATCGCAATTCTGCACTAGTGAGACAAAGTTAAACACTATATAAGAATAAAGATAAAAGACTTATATATGAAAAAATATTGCCTTAAGATTTTGGGATAAAAGTGGTGTCAAATGTCTTATATGTGTAAGACTTATATATGAAAAAATATAACCCAACAATATAGGACTTTTAAATATAAAAGATTTAAATGATGATTCAATTATTATCTTTAAACCATGCAATTATAATAAATCAAAATAAAATTGATTTTTTAAGCTTAAGCTTTTATATGGTAAAATAATTTTAAGAAAATATTTAAATTTATCAATATATCAAAATTTTTTAAAAAGATAAGATAATTTTGCAAAGATATTAAAATTTTATTAATATTAAAATATTTTTGTTAGGTTTGATAAGATCTAATCAAACATAAGATTTGAAATATAATAAGATTTCAAATAAAAAATAATAAGATTTGAATATAAGACTTGAAATATGATAAAATTGTCTTATCTAAACAAGGCAAATAAATTTGAAATATAAGATAATTTTAAAAAGTTTATATTTGAAAATATAAGATGATATTGAAAAGATATATTAATATGTAAATTAACATCACAAATAAATTATATATTAATATCACACGAATGAAAATATATATATATATATATATATATATATATATATATATATATATATATATGATAAGATATTATCAAACAATAGACTTGAAATATAAGATAGTTTTGAAAATCTTTTAAATGCAAGATAATAAGATTTGAAATATAAGATAAAATTTTCTTTTTTAGATAAAGAAATTTTAAAAAATTTGAAATATAAGATAATTTTGAAAAGATTATATTTGAAAATATAAGATGATATTGAAAAGATGTGTCATGTTTTATATGTAAATTAACATTACGGATATATTACATATTAATAGTATATATATATATATATATATATATATATATATATATTTTATTTTAAAAAATTAGACTTGAAATATGAGATAATTTTGAAAATTTTTGAAATGTAAGATGATAAGATTTGAAATATAAGATAAAATTGCCTTATTTAGATAAGACAATTTTAAAAATTTTGAAATATAAGATAATTATGAAAAGATATGTCATGTTTTATGTAAATTAACATTACAGATGTATTATATATTTATAGCACACAAATGCAAAAGAGAAAGAAAATTCTATAGATATGTCATTTTCAGTTTTTCATTAATCATTGATAGCAAAATCGATAAAAACAAGAATATTATATATATATATATATATATATATATATATATATATATATATATTATGATTTATTAATGATTTTAATTTCTTAAAAATATAACCCTTTTATATTAAATATATTTATTATATTGATTTAAGAAGAAGTTTGTAAATTATAGAATCAATTTTATCAAATATCTATATATAATAATCCTTTATTTTAAAATTTAATCTTTTTTCAAATTATCTTATCTATTAAACATGAATATTTTAATATTTTCTAAAATTATTATATCATATAAAAGATTAAGTTAAAAATCAAATATTTTTTATTTATTATAATTACATTGTTTAAAGATAATTACTATATCATTATCTAAATCTTTTTATCTTTAAAAGTCCTATATAATAACACATTTGTTTCAGAAAAGTCTCACTTCAATCATAAACTCTTTCACTTCAATCAAAAGCTCTCCATTCAATTTTTGTTCATACATTTCTTCTTACATAGAGATGACGGATATGATTATTAGGAGTGATTATGATGTATATATACATTTTATTATTTATTTGATTTGGAATTGATTTTAGGATTTGTGTTTCTCGAGAAGGTTGTTCTGATGTATTTATATGTGTTAAATGAAATTTTAGATAAAGCAAGGTGAAGAGGGTCAAAAAATGAATGATCTTTTCCAAATAGGAAAAAAAAGAAAAAGAAATGAGAGAAGCTATGCTGAAATAACTTTCTCAGTCATGAATGTCATGACTGAGTTTGAAGTTGCTGTTGAGGAGGATGTTGATCTTTACCGACAGGGAAAACTTGTCATTAATAAACTTAAGAAGTTGCCACTTTTGATCGAGGTCCTCTCAAAGTATGTGGTTAATTTAAATTTAATTTTTAATTTTTGATAATAACTTTATCCTTATTCTAATAACTTTTTCATCAACTATTTTGCAGGAATCATCTTCAACAAGAGTTTTTAGATCAAGGATCGTTGACTGTATTAAAGAAATGGCTTGAGCCACATCCTCATGGAAGCTTGCCAAATCTAACCATACGCACAGAAATTTTGAAGATTTTGAATAATGTATATTGAATTTGCACCAATATAATATTATATTTTACATGATTATGTTTATTAGAAAAAATTATTTAGAATCACATTTTATTTTTTTCATTATGTAGATAGATTTAGAGCACCATGATAGAAAGGAACAACTGAAGAATAGTGGCATTGGAAATGTAGGGTTTCTCATGTGACTAACTTGCTTTCTTAAAATACCCCCTAAAATGTTTCTATCCTAATCATAATTTGAACATTTTACTGTGGCAGGTAATCATGCTTCTATCAAAATCTGATGAAGAAATTAATATAAATAGGAAACTGGTCGAGGAATTGGTTAACAAATGGGTAAGTAATACACCATTTAACTTTTGATCCATTATATACGATAGACATTCGTTTAAGTCCACATTCATTTAAGTATGCATCCCATCTAAATCTGAATTTAAAAGAAAGAAAAATTCTTAGACATATATATATATATATATATATATATATATATATATATATATATATAATAAAATAACATGTTCTTTCATATAACATATTTTTTATATTTATCATATATCTCATATTTTCATAATCCCTACAAATTTCTAACACCCATAATATTTCATAGTATAATTATATGATGTTCTATATTCTAATTATATAACTCTTAAAATTCCATAAGTTCACATCCTAATTAAATTCGGATCAAACTTTACATATTAATATGCAGATTTAAACGAATGTTTAATGTATTTTATTGATTCCTTATTTGTTTTCATAATTAATCTCTCTTTTTATTTTTATTTTTGTTTAATTGTTATGTTTATGTCAATTGTATCTTGTACTTGCAGCTTCGATCCTTATACAATAATAAAGATACAATTTCATTTAGAAGATCAGAGCTTACAAAACAAGTGAAGAGCGCTCTCCCAAATCACCAACATATTAATAAAAAATTGCAAAAGTTGAAGACATCAGGCAGAAGCAGCTTCAAGCAGCAAAACCGATTTTGATACTCAAATATTTGTAAAATACAATACTATGTAACAAAATTGTAAGATTATTTTAGATCGTAACACAAAATATTGAAATAAATAAATTTGTTTCTCTATACCTTTTATCCTATCTTTTATATTTGTAATTTCTAATTTCAAATAATATACATATCAGATAAAATAGAATTATATTAATGTATTTGATTTTAATTTAAGGAAGATAGTTTTGCATTTTTTTTTTCGAATTTTAAGATATTATATGACTTGTAAAAATTGTTTAGAAGAATATTGTTGTAATGATTAAATTTTTAATTAACTTTATTCATTTGTACAATGATATTTAGATGAAAACAATATCCTTTGTTAAAATAATTATGTATATTCTTGAATGATCAGATATACATCAAGGATAAGAATGAAATTAATCAAAACTAACAATTATTTTGTTATTAATAGATTTTTACAATTAATAAATATTCACGATATATATTAGGTTTAATTATGTTTTAAGTTAATAAATTTGAAAACTTTTAATTATTGAGTCGAAGTGGTCTGTTCATTACTTAATAAATTTAATTTTTTCAACTGAGTCACCCTAGTTAACAATATGTGTTAACTAGGTGATAAACCAACGTAGTTATTATCTTGTCAGTTCACCTTATTGATCATATGTCATTTTATTATTTTAAAATTTTATAACTCATAATTTTATAATATATGATTACAAAATTACAAAATTACAAAATTACAAACTTATAAAACTATAAGATTATAAGATTATAAGGTTATAAGATTATCAAATTATCAAATTATAAAAGTACAAAATTATCAAATTATAAAAGTATATTGTATTTCGTTTTCAGAAACATTTTCACCATATACATGTGTCAATATCCCAAATAACCTTTTTATTGTATTTCGTGCACTTGTATGACGAAGATTAATGTCATCCAAACCTCTTATTCTTCATTTTCCATTTGTGGATGAAATTAAAATTGGAAGGATTAAACTTTAACCACACGTGGAACATCAGTATAGGCATTGAATGAGGTCAGGAAAATTTCTTTGAAAAACTTAGACTATGTTTCTCATTCATGTCACGGTAAGGAGTGGATTTCACAAAACAAATATTAAACACACCAAAACAACAACATTAAAGTCAGAAAACACACCTTGACAATGGGTGGAAGGTGCTTGTTGGTCGAAGTAAATGATGATATTAAGTGATTCTTGAACCTCTTGAATGCATCAAAAAATGCTACAGTTGTTATGCGTTCAACATAAACGCTAGATTTTATTTGCTTTAATGGTGTTTAATTATTTTAATTTATTTTGTCCAAGCTAAAGAATCAGATAGTGGGTTTCAAGGCAATGAATGCAATTTAATAAGAGTGGCTTACGAGACAACTTTGAGAGAGTGTTTTGTAGAAGACGTGAGATAAGCAATGTAACAGGAATGGACTTAAAAGGGGGAAAATGTCATGTCAATTAAATCTTTAAGGGTAATTTTGTCAAAACAAATTTTCTTACTTTAATATTATGAAAGTTACCACTACAAATAAAACCCACTGAACGAGTTTACTTCCTTAGTTTTTTATTATTGTGTGTATGTGTAGTAGGGAGAATGGAACCATGGCGGGCTCTAGAAGTAGACAAATCTGACTTGCACACATTCATGCGACGTTACAGTGAAACAACGTCTTTCATTCTTGGTTTTGTAAGAAATTTCCAAGCAGTGATGATGAACTGTGAGGTAGGTCAAGGCCAATCAACACAATAATTTATGGAGAACATCGCTGCAACAACATTTGCTCGTGATTTTGGAAAAAATGCATGGAAATGGGCCACAAGGTTCATCAAACACCATGGTAATATAATATTGGAATAACCTTTTCTAAATATAAATAATGAACCTAAATTTGTTTTCACAAGTGAAATGAATTGAATGGCTTAACTAATACCAAGTGCAGGTTTAGTGGAAGAGGGTGACATCAAAAATGTGACTCCGATGTTTACCACAAAGCTTGTTGACATGTTGTCTTTTGTGACCTGTGTTGTGAAGCATTGTAAACCAAATGAGTTGGGTGGTCTGCTATCATTGTGAAGGTTATTTTTCTAATCTTGCATATGCTCCGAATTTGTCCCAAAATAACATGCTAAATACAAATTATAATAATGACACTATTTTATTTCAGGACCAAAAACATATTGCCCAGGCCAGCGTCCATAAAAAATAGTTTTACATCCTGAATGTGGTCAACAAATTGGTGTTGGGTCTATCATATTACTGAAAGAAGTTGGCATATTCAAGCCCACTCTTGATAAGCTTGTACATAAACATCACACTAAGGAATATTTTTAAGGTCTGATATTTAATAATTTATTCATTAATTTGGGGTTTTCTCATAATAGATATTTAGTTTCATAATTTATCATCATAGGTCTTCAAACATAACATCAGCAGTCATCTGCTCTACTATACTGTTACTTATCTTTTATATTTAGTATGTCATTCATTCAATGTCCTTAAAGTACTCTAAGGTAGATAGGGGTGGCAATTAGGGCATGGCTTGTCGGGCTGGCCCGAAGGCTCGCAAAAAAAATATGGGACGGGCCAGGGTAGTGAGCCCGTAGGCCCATAGTGCCTCGGCCCGCATAAGCTTGCAGTCCGTGAGGGCTGGCGCGCGGCCCGCAAGCCCGCACAAAAAAAACTTGCACTTGTGTATATTAGTTACTTTTTTTATGGACTTTTGCATTAACGTTTCAAATTCTTGTATAATTGGAAAAGACAATTATTATGTATTTTTTTAATGTGCTAAAATTTAAAGAATACATTGGGTATGTCATAGTATGAATATGATGAAAATGTTGAATTATCAATTTATCTTCTAATTCCCCAAAGTCTTTACTTAATTTTATGAACTTCTTAAAGTTTCCCAATTTTTAAACATGGAAAGTTTTATCATAAAAATAAAAAAAAGTAAAAAAAAGTAAAAAAAATAAAAAAAATAAAAAAAAAGCAGGCCGGCACGGGGGCCACGAACTAAGGAATATGCAAGGTGAGCCAGTGTTTGCAGTCCGGATAAAGTGTGTGGGGCGGGGCAGGCCAGCTCGCATTGTGGGGTCCTTATGCGGGCCGAGCCTAAACGGGTCGGACCGACCCACATTGCCACCCCTAAAGGTAGATCTAGACCATTTCCTGCTTCCTGCATCCTAGAACCTAAGAATTTCATATCCATGTTGTAACATCTCAAAATTTATACCACAATATTTTGAGTATATTAACACCTAAAATTTTATAATACATTACTTTTTATGTATGTTGTATCTAATCTAATAAACTATGAACGGAAAAATATAAAAATTATAAATATCTAAGGGATAAAAATTGGTTAAATAATTACAATAAGATAATTTTTTTCAGATATAATAAAATAATAATAATAATAATAATATTATTATTATTATTGATGACATAATCTTAAAGGATAAACTATATTAATCGTAAAAGTATGGCATGTATTTATGATACATATAAATCATTATTGCTTTTATTTAAAAAGAAATAAAAATTAATAATTATTATCGTAAAGGCAAATATTACATGATAACATAAAAAAGTTAGGGAGATTTTTATCTCATTATAATTAATTTTATTTTTATATTTATTATAAGTGAGGTGTCCTGACCTCATCTAACTTATATATAATTCTTATTTTTATTTATTTATATTTATCTTCAGTTGTGCATGGTTCTATTTATTCAATTTATATTTATCCTCTTTTATTTATATTTATCACCATCACGTACTAGTCTTCTTTATTTTTTATATTTATTTTTAGTTATGCAATGATCTTATTTATACAATTATATGATTTAATATCATAATAAAACTTATGATAAATAAAGATTTGATTTTTGTAGATAGAGGTATAACCTTGAGGATTTAAATGAGTAGTTAGTACTCAAGATGGGATGTTTCTGAGTTACTTTGTTGGCCATGTTGAGACTCAGTTATCTTGACTAATTACTACAAAATTAATCAAAATCTTTATAAAATAAAATAAAGATCCAAGTTTTATGGATCTATGTCAAAATTTTATTATTATGTTTATTATTTGTTCTTTGCGTCATTTTGATCAAGTGATGTATTATAACTTTGTTTAGTGTATAAAAAAAGATTCATTAGAATTTAAAAATTTGAATTAAACAAACATTTAAAATATATTTTAATTTGAATATTTATTTTCCTTTTATATTCTCTTAAAAATATTGTTAAATTTTATCAACCAGGTTTCATTAGTGTTTACAAATTTAATAAATGTTTTGGTTCTCATGAAATTTTATTTGGTATTTTAATCTAAAATGTAAAAAATTATAATTTTTTTAAAAGTACTTGATATCGAAGAAACAATCATCCTCCTAATATTGAATATTTGATAATATTATGTTTCATTTACCGTAATTTTTTATTATTTTATAAAAATGAATTAAAATTAATATTGAAACAGTAAAAAAACGGGTACGGATATGGGTACAAGATTATACCTATTATCCGGTGGAAATGGGAATGAGACAAAAGTTTAATACATGTTAGATTTTAGTAAGGGATAATTTTTTTCTACAGGAGTATAGGATATCGAAACTCATCCTCACTCCGCCATGTTGTCATCCTTAGACATAACCAACATGACATGAATGATATTTAGGAAATTGTTGCAAATTAGACCACTTTTATCTTATTTTATTTATTTTAGTTTAACTATCAGAAAAGGGGAGAAAAATATAAATAGATTGTTCATGTACATGACAAATTATATTTACACGTCAAACACTCTCAAAACATCACAAATAAGAAAATGACAAATCCAGTCATAATTGTTGCAATTTGTGTTACCATTTTCGTTGATTGCTTATACCAAATATCTTTTGTGATTTAGTTTCCTGCAATTTATATTCTTGCACCTTTACATTTCCGGTTTGTCAAGAAATTCCACTTCGATTCATATTCTTCTTCTTCATTCTTTTTTACAACATTTAATCTCCATTATTCAATCTTTATCTAAAAATACAAAAATACAATTATTGGAAACAAATGCATGAATTTCTGATTAACATTAATATACATAAAATGATAATTCAACGAATTGGACTTTTTGTAAAATTGACACACAGAGTGCACGTCAACTTTATGTTAATTGTGGAGTCCTAAATTAATATATTCTAATTGATACAAAATCTACATCAAATTGATTTAATTCACTAAAACGATACTCCATAATATTTACCAACAGAAATCCCAAAAAGCTAGGGAAATGACATTCAACATAAAGTGATCCACTAGAAAATAAAGTGGTGGAATTAGAAAAAGGTGATGGTTGAAGCATTATTATTATTATTGGGGACAACTAGGTATTGCAGTATTTGCTTTCTGTTTTAAGGGCTGTGCCACTTTTTTTGTAGACACAATGATAGAACTATTTACATGTGTTATTGTAGAAGTACACTGTGCATACCACTTAAGTCTATTTTTCCCAATGAGAAGAAACACTGAATGAGGCACCACCCTTTTTAATCTAATATTGCTTCTTCCATCACCTTAAATGCCCCCAACAGGATCAATAGGATCATAAGCTATGATAGACTGATATTTTAATTTGGATCACGTATCCGTATCTGACATGTAGTGTGTTCGATATTTTAGGATATTTTAATAATACTTATCAATAAAGTATATAATTTATAAAGTCGTAATATATTATAGTAAAATCTTTTAATAGTGACCAATTTTAATGACAAAAATTAATTAGTCACTATATTGTGACTAAATTAGTTTAAAAAAATTATAATTAGTTTCTAAATTGATAATTAAAATAGTTTCAATTATGAATTGGTTTTTAAATTGGTCACTAATTAGAAAATTTGGATTCACATTAATAATCATAGATTTATTATGTTACACTTTTCAATATTCATATATCACATATCGTATTTTATTATTTTGAAAATAAACATATCAAGTTATCAAATGCGTATCCAATAAACTTATTATATCTGTACATCATACGTCATAAACCATCGTTACTTAGTTCGGCAATTACTCATCTTTTATAACTCTTAACACTTTCATTATCTCTCATATAGGGCTCTCACCAACCTAAAGTTATGCTTTGTTCTATTTGATGAAAGCGGTTTTCGTTTTAATTAGTGGATTTGGATATTCAGATCGTTTTTAGAAATTTGGAAAGGAGAACTCTACTGTGTTTTATAATTTATTCTTAGTCAACTAAAATTATATCTCTTTTAAAGAAAGAGATATATTACCTTTTTTTTTATCTTAGAAGTAAAATATTTGTTTCCGATAGAGGACAAAAATTGATTTGCTCAACAAGTTATAATTTTCTTAATGCTGTCTGGATCAGCTCAACTAATTCAGATGAGTCACGCATTGAGATTGGAATCTTTTTGGAGTTGCAAAATTTCTAGGTGATAAATCCTAAAGAAAAGACAAAAACAAAAAGGCAAAAGAATAATAATATTTATGTTAGTTACTTTTTTTGTTTTTGTTTTTGTCTTTGTCTATATTTAATTGTTTATCACGTGCTAATAAAATGTTTTCTTCCAGTGTTACGCATCGTCAAATTAATGAGTAATTACATCATCGTTACCATGACGTAGTTGGCTAACGCAACCTATTCACATCATCACTTCCACTTTCACGGCGCCAATTCTTGCTAAAATATTCCTCTCACTTCCGAATATTGCTTTCTTCTAATCAATATTCACTCTGTTAATTATTTAATTAATTATCACAGTAGTAAAAGTATCAACTAATCAAACATAAAAAAAAAAATCAACTGAGTAATAAAATTATCAAATAAATTTCTAAACATAAGAAGATTTAATTAATTAACAAAGTTTAACACAAAGAAATGAAATATATATATATATATATATATATATATATATATATATATATATATATATATATATATATATATATATATATATA
>Ga0209589_1013714_pt1 | contig 10467 bp, 7 predicted proteins | sample CowpeawhiteBW_FD_187525 | JGI IMG/M metagenome (GOLD analysis project Ga0209589, IMG submission 187525) | Root nodule microbial communities of legume samples collected from California USA - Cow pea white BW (SPAdes) (version 2) | ecosystem: Host-associated > Plants > Roots > Nodule | place: USA...
TTTTTTTTGGAATATCGTCTATGTAACATCCCAATTTTAGCAGCTTAAAACTAATAAAAATAGGAAATTTCATCATGGTTCCAAAACAGATAATCCAATGTACACAATATATTAATACAGTCTTACAAAAGAGATGAATACAAAATTATATCACTTATACATTTAAACTAAACTAATAAGCTCTATACTTAAATTGACCACTGCTAAAGCTCCCACTGGAAACCTCCTTCTCAACACTAAAACGATGGCTCTTCATCCTCCAGAATCGCCTTTGACACTACAACCACATCTGCTCCCACCGAATAGGTGATCATCGCAAAAGGAAAACAATACAACACCAGACAGACACACAAAAAGCAAGGGTAAACTAATCTGATAAGAAAAATCATGCAATTCAATTATAAAAAACCATGCAATCTTTCCTATTTTTACCAAAATCACATAGGCCACCACAAACGCAGTACATATATATTACTCTAGACTCGATATCCGGATTATGTAAGCGACATTGGATCTCTTGGTGGCGTTCACCTGTGACGGTTCCCAAACTCTGCAGAGTTTGGACAGAAGGGGTTATCACCCAACCACTCCCAAGATAAGTCCCCTTCGCGTCTGTGACTGAATCGGGTCCACAGACTAGGACCTCCTGCTACTCCTCACGACATAATCCATTACACTCTACATGAGCCTTAATGGTTATTGGAGTGTCAGGATACCAACCAAAACTGAGTCCTTATGTCCTTACATACACTAAAACATTCCTCTTAGAATTTCCTTTGAAATCCTAGTTCAACCACATCTTCTCATATTCCAACTTCATGCAATTTCACCATACATATTACCAGTCATAACAATTCATGCATATCATAACTAAGTTCACATTTTAACATTTAAACATAGCTTCATCCATTAGAAACAAGGGAAATAACACTCAGCTGAAGAGGTTCTCGCCCAAGCTAGAAGATCTCGCACAGGCAAAAGGGCTCTCTCGCTTAGGCGAGTCATTCTCACCTGAGCGAGGCTCGAAACAGAGAACAACCCAAACTCTGGGCGAATTCTCGCTCAAACTAAGCTGTCTCGCTTAGACGAGAGTGACTCTCGCTCAAGCGAGACTGGCTCGCCTAGGCGAGATCTCACGGAAAGACAGGGGATGAGTTTCTGGTGTTTTCACTCAGGCGAGAGCTGCTCGCTTAGGCAAAAATACCAAATTCCCAATCTGTTCTCACATGCAACAGTCCAGAAATCTAGCACAATCCAATCATACACTTAATTACACAGTTCAAGCACTCATGCAACACTCAATCATGCAATTCAAAGTCATCAGAATGATTTCTATACGAAATTCAAGCAAAACAGTTAGCTTCCCTTACTTGTTATGCTGTTTAGACAACTTTATAAACGTCAACGCCTTAAAAATGTCAACACCTCTAACTCCACAAGATGCTCTATCTACACATAGAAACATCATAAGAACGATCAGGACATACCGTTATGATCACTGCTCAATAGAAACTCATACTGATGATTAAAACGTCGCATGCAAGCGGAAGAGGGCTTGCATGCAACAGAAAACAGAAAAAGTAAAAAAAGAGAGCGGAAACTCAACTTACGCGAACAGAGAAACTGATCGGTCCAATTTGTAGAGCTCGCCGAGAGGATCAATCCTACGGTCTCAGTTTTTCAATCAGACGACCAAAGAGACAGAACCTCTAGAGAGAAGTCAGAGAACTCTAGAAAAGTGGTTTCTAGAGAGATGATGTGTTTTAAAATAATGAAACTCGTTTATAAAAATTCTATTTATACTTAAACCTTTTAATATTAAAATAATTGAGTCTCACTATTTTTAAACCGCTATCACTTTTTAAAACACCATTTTCTAGGGTCTTACATTCTCCCCAACAAGAAAAATTTTCGTCATCGAAAATTCACTCATCAGATAGAAAGAAAACCATGCTCTCCTCATGTTCTCTACAACAACCACCTAGACATGACTGACTTAACGATTGTAACACCCAAATTTACTGAAAACTCTGCCTCTGTGCTAAGCGACATACGTTTAACAGTGTAGATTGGATTAGTCACTACTCTCAAAGCAACTCTCCACCTTCCACCTTAAAACTTGAATGGTCCTTTACACCTAACCAACCCACTTATGTCTGATATGCCGACTCACCTTCCATATGTTCTCCACTACTTCTGGTAGGTGTTTATCAAAATTTAAAGATTGCAACCGATCTCAACCTAAAACGTGATTGTTATCACTTCTCATTATCTAGTTTCTTCCTTGAGGTACCACTCATCTGACTTGATCACACACAGATTCATAACATTCTTGACCACCCTATCCACCACCATCCTCATGACATCATGCTTCTCATACTGACTTGACCAGGGCAGCAAAGTCTATAACAATGTTATCCCATTTCCAGACTAGACCCTTCACTTGCGGCAACAACGACACCAAATTCTGACACTTCCTCAACATTTATTAAACCACTAATCTGCAACCATCTCTCCACCAATTCTTACTCTTCATTATCGAACCAACCACTACAATTCTCTTTCTGCTTAAAACATCAAAACCATAGCTCGATTCATCTCTTTCATTTCCTATCCATCTCTCTCTATGCAACTCCATACTTCTAGGTGTTGATGATCACTAAACATCTTTAACAAATCTTCATAACACTGACACCTCTGTTGTTTTAGAGAACTCACTACCACATCAACCACCAGGTCATGAGTAAGATATTTCCTCGTCTCCTATATTCCCACTATTGATAAGTATACCCCACCATTATTCCGCTGCGTCACTCTGATCAACAACCATTTTCACACCTGATGTGTTGAGTCACAATAGATCGCAAAGAATAATCAATATTGAAGCGTTGATCATGTTCTTCTTCAACGTCTTGACGACTCTCTTCACCCTTGAGAAACTTGTCACGAAACCTTGATAACGACTTGCTTGTAAAACCTTACTTAAAGTCACTCTTAGAACTTCCTTTCCCTTAACATTTTTCCCACTCATTTTAACCACTTACGGTCGTAGATCTTAACATATAATTACTTCTCTTTCCAAACTTTGTTAGACTGGATTACTCACGATGACACACTACGATTAAACCATTGCTTTTCTAAGGACTCCTTCACTTGTTGTCTTGACTCCACACTTTTAGCAAAACCATCCAATGTAAACTATTGACACTAGTTATGTTTCAGATATCAATGCAATAATGAACCCCACTGCTTGTCGGTGATTGTTCTAACATCTAGTTCATAACATAACTAAAACTGCTTCACCACTAAGATCCCTTGCATATGTTCTTCGCGGGCCTTTACTAGATAAACACTCATACCGGTAACACTCTGTCTTCACCTTTCAACTTGTTCCATACTTGATGCACAACCATTTACTCACCGTCTTGAAACAAGTAACATCACTTCCTATGCTACCACATTCCACCAGAATGAGCTTAGAAAACAACCAAGTCACCCTTGAGATTTATGCTCCCAACAAAACCTTGTAAAGAAAGTAATTCAGGTTGACTTTGAATTTGAATCCTTTGATCACCCCGAAACATATCACGCATCCAAGAAATCTTCACTTGTCCACCATAGAAGAAAAACTACCAGCTCAAACTCCAACTCCTCCTTGTAATTAACCATAACTCATTAACCATATTGATGACACTAAGGTTACATGATCCTGAACGAAACCAAAACTCATATCCCAAACACCACCTTTTGAATTTGATGATTTGCATTAATAGCTTAGCACCAACTATCGTAGACACAATTCCGACTACTTAAGATTTTTCCTTCTCCTTTCATTATTTATGGTACTCTGCCTTCTCTAGCTTTTATCGTTCCCACAAGATCGAACTTAACGGTTCGCTTCTTCTTCCCTGACTTGAATTTCTCAACCTCAGCCCAAAGTCAATGCTTATGCTCATGAACTACTTTTCCTTGAAACATCCTGCTATTGAAAAGATCCAAGCATCTCCTTCTAATTATTGAACCTAATATGAAACCTTTATGCCACTTCATTCTCATCCTCATATTATATTTTTTGGCTTAAATAGTCATTTGGTCCTAGTTTTGGTAGACTTTTTTCACTTTGGTCCTACTTTTGAAATTGTTTTCAATTTGGTCCTACTTTTCGTTATATTTTTTCAATAAAGTCCTTTTTGCTAACACTGTTAAAATAGTTAACGGATGTGAACAGTAACCGCCACGTGTCATTTTGTGATTTTTTGTGATTTTGTGATTTTTGTGATTTTTGTGATTCTTATTAGGACCAAATTGAATATAAAAATCGGATTCTGACACGTGGCATGATATTATCTTGACACGTGAATTTTTTTAATTAAAAAAATTAAATTAAAAAAATTAAAAAATCAAAATAAAAAATCAATAATGACACGTGGCATAATATGAGCTTGACACGTGTACATTTAAAAAAAATTAAAAAAATCACAAAATGACACGTGGCAGTTACTGTTCACATCCGTTAACGATTTAGACAGAGTTAACGAAAATGAGTTGATTGAAAAAATATAACGAAAAGTAGGATCAAATTGAAAACAATTTTAAAAGTAGGACCAAAGTGAAAAAAGTCGACCAAAACTAGGACCAAATGACTATTTAAGCTTATATTTTTCTACTTAGGAAACATCACCTTACCTAACTGATCCTCAAACTCTGGTCTGTCTAAGCTCCCACTAGAGATTTGTTATCTTTCTACACTTCAAGATCTTTATCTTTCTTAGCTTGTTCAATGTCAAGCAATCTCACTGTTTCCTACACCCTAGGATTTGCCAATTACTTCTCTTTCACCAATCCAAAAAAGTACTAGATATGGCTATATGACTATGTCCAATGACACAACTCCTAACACTGCTTGTATTTGCTTATCTTTGAACCTCAACACTGCTGGAATGTAGAACAAAGTTGATTTTCTCAAACGTTGTTGCGCTGGCACACACTGATATCTTCCATATTTCTAACCTCTAAACTTACTCCTTTTGGGAAACTTTTGATATTCGATCTCATGAGTCTGCCCTTAAGCTTCCTTAGTCTAAACATTGATCTTGAATTTAAACCTCTTTATCCAGTCTACTAACCCAAAGCTTAACTTTCTTTGCTCATCGATCTACTTCATACAACAAACCTATATCCTTGAGATAGAAAGTTATCTCAAAAACTACATCCAACCCTCACAAAGGTAAGCAGGTCAAGTTGACCTTGAATCTGCATTCCTCTATCACTATAAACACTAAACGTAAACCACAGAGGTGCAACAAAACAACATGGACACAGAAAGCAAAACTCTAACATCTATTGATAGCCAAAACTTTTTGTCCATCTCTCTTATTTCCTCAAACCAGTAAAATTAAGAAAGGAAAACAATCTTTGATCTAGTCATGAGTGTGCACCCTCATTACTTTATCAAGACGTTTTTTGTTCTTAATACTTTCGGTTTCAAAGACAAACTCTACTAAACTCGAACTCCAACACAAACAAGACATGACAAACCCACAACTCTCAGGTCATCATAAGGACGAACTGCTTTGATACCATAAATGTAATATCCCAATTTTAGCAGCTTAAAACTAATAAAAATAAGGAGTTTCATCATGGTTCCAAAACAGATAATCCAATGTACACAATATATTAATACAATCTTACAAAAGAGATGACTATAAAAATATATCACTTATACACTTAAATTAAACTAATAAGCTTTATACTTAAAATGACCACTGCTAAAGATCCCACTGGAAACCTCCTTCTCAACACTAAAACGATGGCTCTTCATCCTCTAGAAGCTCCTTTGACACTGCAACCATATCTGCTCCCATCGAATAGGTGATCATCGTAAAAGGAAAACAATACAACACCAGACAAACACACAGAAAGCAAGGGTAAGCTAATCTGATAAGAAAAATCATGCAATTCAATTATAGACAAACCATACAATCTTTCCTATTTTTACCAGAATCACATAGGCCACCACAAACACAATACAAATATATTACTGTAGACTCGATATCCGGATTATGTAAGCGATATTGGATCTCTTGGTGGCGTGCACCTGTGACGGTTTCCAAACTCTGCAGAGTTTGGACAAAAGGGGTTATCACCCAACCACTCCCAAGGTAAGTCCCCTTTGCGTCTGTGACTGAATCGGGTCCATAGACTGGGACCTCCTGCTACTCCTCACGACATAATCCATTACACTCTACATGAGCCTTAATGGTTATTGGAGCGTCAGGATACCAACCAAAACTGAGTCCTTATATACACTAAAACATTCCTCTTAGAATTTCCCTTGAAATCCTAGTTCAACCACATCTTCTCATATTCCAACTTCATGCAATTTCGCCACACATATTACCAGTCATAACAATCCATGCATATCATAACTAAGTTCACATTTTAACATTTAAACATAGCTTCATCCATTAGAAACAAGGGAAATAACACTCAACTGCAGAGGTTCTCGCCCAAGCCAGAAGATCTTGCCCAGGCGAAAGGGCTCTCTCGCTTAGGCGAGTCATTCTCGCCTGAGCGAGGCTCGAAACAGAGAACAACCCAAACTCTGGGCGAATTCTCGCTCAAGCTAAGTTGTCTCACTTAGACGAGAGTGACTCTCGCTCAAGCGAGACTGGGTCGCCTAGGCGAGATCTCGCACAAAGACAGGGGATGAGTTTCTGGTGTTTTCGCTCAGGCGAGAGCTGATCGCTTAGGCAAAAATACCAAATTCCCAATCTGTTCTCACATGCAACAGTCCAGAAATCTAGCATAATCCAATCATATACTCAATTACACAGTTCAAGCACTCATGCAACACTTAATCATGCAATTCAAAGTCATCAGAATGATTTCTATACGAAATTCAAGCAAAATAGTTAGCTTCCCTTACCTGTTATCTTGTTTAGACAACTTTATAAACGTAAACGCCTTAAAAACGTCAACACCTCTAACTCCACATGATGCTCTATCTACACATAGAAACATCACAAGAACGATCAGGACATACCGTTATGATCACTGCTCAACAGAGACTCATACTGATGATTAAAACGTCGCATGCAAGCGGAAGAGGGCTTGCATGCAACAAAAAACAGAAAAAGACTAAAAAAAGAGAGCAGAAACTCAATTTACGCGAATAGAGAAACTGGTAGGTCATATTTGTAGAGCTCGCTGAGAGGATCAATCCTACGGTCTCGGTTTTTCAATCAAACGACCAGAGAGACATAACCTCTAGAGAGAAGTCAGAGAACTCTAGAAAAATGGTTTCTAGAGAGATGGTGTGTTTTAAAATAATGAAACTCGTTTATAAAAATTCTATTTATATTAAAACCTTTTAATACTAAAATAATTGAGTCTCACTATTTTTAAACCACTATCACTTTTTAAAATGCCATTTTCTAGGATCTTACATCCTAAATATTTAGAGGTTATCTATAGAGATTTCATCAACATAATCTAGATTCTCAACTAACTCTGAAGATTTAATGCAACATAAATTGTAGATATGTCTATGACCCAACACTATAATAGGAGACCAAGGAGAGGCATTTGGGACATCACTCTCTCATGTAGTTCGTGGAACTTCTTTCTCCCAAACACCCGATCCTCTCTTGTCTTCTATTTTCATATTATTTTCATGTTTTGTAACACTTCCATGGAGTGCAAAGCTTCCAAGATTGGTTGTCTTGTAATTGCAAAAATGGATTTCAAGGTTTCAAGTTAGTAATGAGTTTTTATTTTATTTATTTATTAGAGTCTACTATTTTTTTATTGTTTTTACTCGAGTTCTATTTATTGGTTTTAAGATTTCCTTTGAATGGTATTGAGAAGTCAATTTTATGCATAGTAATTAATAATAATTCATATTAATTTTTAATTAGTAATCTTTGATGTGAGTAAAACAATAATTTTTTATATGTATACGGTGGAACATGTAAAGGATAATTAAAACACATAGATTATATAAGAAGAAACAAATTAAGTGTTATTATAAATCTTTTCATTTATATACGGTGGAAATAAATGAGAAAAACTAAAATGAGTTTATTAGTCGTATCCTAGTTAATTCAACATTTAACAAATGTTTGCTTAATAAAAAGACAGATAAAAAGATTAGTGATATAAAGTGGAATGAGTATAGCGCAAAGTGAATCTTAATCATATAAGGTGGAATGAATAATGTTCTAAAAAAATTAATTGAGTGGTTACTTTAAATTTAAGTTCTCTAATTTTTCAATTACATTGAAAAACATTTTTTTGGAAATCAATGAAGTATCCTAATTTGAAAAAGGAAGAAAATCTACCCAATTTCATATCATTGAATTAAATCTTTTAATCAATCTGGCAATTCTTTATTTAATGGTTCTTATTTCATTCCACAAAAATCCTTTTATTTTGCTTAGTTTCGTCCTTAATTAGATTTATCATTGTAGGCATTTAGATAATTTATTATTTGGTTTTATTTGTTAGCAAAATTTGCATAAAATTGATAAAAGCATAAAATAAAAGGATTTCCTAAGGTGTGTAAAAACACTGTCCTTAAGGATTTATCCGCAGTATATACGCATATCCCCCAGGATACAATAAGAACATCTTGAATATATCTCGAGATAATAGAAACTAGCAAGATAAAGATAAATACTCTTTAAAGAGTAAGTAACCCATGATATAAGAGAAGATCGAAAAGAAAGAAAATAAGAAAAGGAGAGATGAGAAAAAAATGTTTTTTGGAAGAGGATTTAAGCTCCTATTTATAGGTGATGAATGGATTTAAAAAATCCATGCTCTGTAACTGAAGCCTAGTGTGGAAAATAATATCTCATAAAATGTAGATGTGGGATCAACATGTGGTGGAGATCTTGCTGCAACGACATGCACTATCCTAAAAAGGAGGGAGGCTTGCCAAAGTTGCAACAACTCAACGTTATTATTTTTGCAATATTATTATAAATATATAACAGTTCCCCACATATTGCAAAAGATAAGAGATAAAAAGAAAGAAAATCTTGGGTCTCAACTAAGATGTAATGCATCAGAGCTGGTATAGCAAGCTATATGAAACAGTCTTAGATTGAAAAACTTAACACATAAAGTAGGTAGTATAGCAAGCTATATGAACAAAGGACATTTGATGTGTGTTAGCGGTTTATCAATCACAATACATCCTCACAATTCTTGATGTTATCATTGTGTTACGCTTACTAGGCCATGCACGTGCCTGGTATTCATGAGTGCTCTAGAGATCATGCCAATATCCTATACAAGCAGCCCCACTCGACACTCGTATAGGTGATTTCATCAAGTGTATGCTGCAAATCATACACCATCCATAAGGGATATCAAAATCATTAAAACTTTGTTCAAGTTAAAATTGTTACACCTCAGAGAATTTTAATTACAAAGTTTAACCTCTCAATACTGCAGTCTCTAGCACTTTCACACACACCATAGGAATGGACATAATTGATTTTAAAATCAATTTTAGTGCTATCAGAACTAACAAGTGAATTATTTTTACCAATATGAACCTTATTCCTTATTCATGGGATCTCCAATCACAAAGGTTGGGTTACCATCACTTGTTTATTTGCAAGTGGCTTAAGTCTCATTCCCTCGTTGTTTCTAATATCATGTTTCATCTCAAGGGTTTAGTCAGAGGATCTGCTAGATTTTGTTCTGACTTCACATACTCAATGGAAATTGTTTCACTCTTTAGCTAGCTATTGCCAATTGACAATCACAAAGTATTTTCATTCCTAGTGGAATGTTAGCTAAGAAGTTCGTCAACTATCAACTTCACTCTCAGCCCGTTCCAGAACAACAAGCTCATATTTCTTGTTGATCTAACAATAATTGTTTGCTTGGGTGATCTCCATCAAATCACATTACCCCAAGTGTGAACCTATTACCACTAATGGATTTTGTCTCGTCTGAATCAAATATTCAGTTAGCATCACTGTACCCTTCTAGTACAATGGGGAAATACTCTATATTGAATGATATATTCCATTGAATCTCTTAAGCATCTCATAAGTCTCAATATTCATAATTAGAATATTAAGTGCATCTTCTCAGTCTACTTACTGCATAAACAACACATGGTCTAGAAAAGACTATCACATGCAGTAAGCTCCCAATTATCTGAGCATATTGAGGTTGAGAAAATAATTCTCCTATATTTTTCTTTAATTAGTATCATAAGGGATATTCACTCATTTATAATTTCTAAACTTCCTAAGAAGTTTCTCAATAACACTTTTGGGATAGTAATACTATCACCCTTTCTTATGATCATATTTAAAAAAAAAAAATCACATGGCTTCATCTAGAAACAACTTATATTTTAGAATAAAATTCTAAACAACTTAGTTTTAGAAACTATCAAATTGCATATATCAATCATTAGGTGAAAAGCGATAACCTAAATAG
>Ga0209589_1013715_pt1 | contig 10467 bp, 4 predicted proteins | sample CowpeawhiteBW_FD_187525 | JGI IMG/M metagenome (GOLD analysis project Ga0209589, IMG submission 187525) | Root nodule microbial communities of legume samples collected from California USA - Cow pea white BW (SPAdes) (version 2) | ecosystem: Host-associated > Plants > Roots > Nodule | place: USA...
GACTCATCATTAGACTCCTCACTAGAAGTCTCACTCTCACTTTCTTGCTCATCTTGGCTACTATAGTGGTCAACACCCCTTAAGATCATGGTCTTTTTGGTGGGGCATTGAGATGCAACATGACCTGTACAAAGACACCTGGAACATTTGATTTCACAAGTGCGAGTGTGTGAAGATGTGCCTTCCCTTGGTTTCTCCTTTTCCTTGAAACTTTTGGAGGATTCCTCTTTGACTTGTTTACCCCCCCTCTTGAATTCTTTCTTGGTATAAGAGTTAGAGTAGTCATTTCGAAAATTTTTCCTTAGAATTTGTTGCTCTACCTTTTCTATTTTTAATTCATCTCTGTTATGTTTTGGTTTGAGGGTAATATCAAGATTGCAATTATATCCAAAATTTATTTTTCATCTTAATTATGAAAATGATGTAAAAATATGACTTTTCAAATTATTTTTTAAAAAATAATTCATAACGAAAATTTGAAAATTGTTATAAAATAAGGTTTAAAAAGTAATTTTTAATTATAATTTTTTTGTTACATTATCTTTTAAATATTTTTTAATTAAAGTATGTTACTTTCAATTATACATTTTCATATTCTTTCTACGATAAATCAAACTTATATAATGATAATTTTTAATTATTTTTAAAATAAAGTACAATTTGGTAATCTTATTTTTCTTTGATTTAAATATAATTTTTAATCTATCACATCCATCAAATCACTCACAAACATTAACAAACTTTACTCTTAATCCACCCACTTTCACCTTTAATCCACTTAAAGTGAACAACACAAACTTCACATTGTAATCCACTTGAAGTCATCCTCTCCCTCTCCATCCGATCAACCTTGTGGGAGAGAGAGGGGAAGGAAGAGGGAAATTCTTCTATTTTTAAATCATCTCTGTTATGTCTTGGTCTGAGGGTGAAATCAAGATTACAATTATGTCCGCAATTTATTTTTTAGCTTAATTATGAAAATGATGTAAAAATATGACTTTTCAAATTATTTTTACAAAAATAATTAATCATGAAAATTTGAAAATTGTTATAAAATAAGGTTTAAAAAGTAATTTTTAATTATACAATTTTTTATTACATTATCTTTTAAATATTTTTTTATTAAACTATGTTACTTCCACTTATACATTTTCATATTTTTTCTACGATAAATCAAACTTATATAATGATAATTTTTAATTATTTTTAAAATAAAGTACAATTTGGTAATCTTGTTTTTCTTTGATTTAAATATAATTTTTAGTCTATTACATTCATCAAATCACTCAAAAACTTTAGCAAACTTTACTCTTAATCCACCCACTTTCACCTTTAATCCACTTAAAGTGAATAACACAAACTTCAAATTGTAATCCACTTGATGTCATCCTCTCCTTCTCCTTCCGATCAACCTTGTGGGAGAGAAAGGGGAAGAAATAGGGAAATTCTTCTATTTTTAAATCATCTCTGTTATGTCTTGGTTTGAGGGAGATATCAAGATGACAATTATGTCCGCAATTTATTTTTAGCTTAATTATGAAAATAATTTAAAAATATGACTTTTCAAATTATTTTTACAAAAGTAATTAGTAACAAAAATTTAAAAATTGTTATAAAATAAGGTTTAAAAAGTAATTTTTAATTATAATTTTTTTTATTAAATTATCTTTTAAATATTGTTTTATTATAATATGTTACCTTGATTTATACAATTTCATATTTTTTTTACGATAAATCAAACTTCTATAATGATAATTTTTAATTACTTTTAAAATAAAGTACAATTTGGTAATATTGCTTTTCTTTGATTTCAATACAAATTTTAATCTATCACATCTATCAAATTACTCACAAACATTAAAAAATTTACTCTAAATCAACCCACTTTCACCTTTAATCCACTTAAAGTGAACAACACAAACTTCCCAATCTACTCCACTTGAATTCATCATGTCCCTCTCCCTCCAATCAACCTTGACAGAGAGAGAGGGGAAGGAAGAGGAAAATTCTTATATTTTTAAATCATCTCTATTATGTCTTGGTTTAAGGGTGATATCAAGATTACAATTATGTCCGGAATTTATTTTTTAGGTTAATTATGAAAATGATGTAAAAAAATGACTTTTCAAATTATGTTTACAAAAATAATTAATCATGAAAATTTGAAAATTGTAATAAAATAAGGTTTAAAATTTTTTAGTACATTATCTTTTAAATATTTTTTTATTCAAGTATGTTACTTCCACTTATACATTTTCATATTTTTTTCTACGATAAATCAAACATATATAATGATAATTTTTAATTATTTTTAAAATAAAGTACAATTTGGTAATCTTGCTTTTCTTTTATTTGAATATAATTTTTAATCTATTACATCCATCAAATCACTCACAAACTTTAGCAAACTTTACTCTTAATCCACTCACTTTCACCTTTAATCCACTTAAAGTGAATAACACAAACTTCACATTGTATCCACTTGATGTTATCCTCTCCCTCTCCATCCGATCAACCTTGAGGGAGAGAGAGGGGAAGGAAGAGGGAAATTCTTCTATTTTTCAATCATCTTTGTCATGTCTTGGTTTGAGGGTGATATCAAGAATAGAATTATGTCTGCAATTTATTTTTCAGCTTAATTATGAAAATGATGTAAAAATATGACTTTTCAAATTATTTTTACAAAAATTATTAGTAACGAAAATTTAAAAATTGTTATAAAATATGGTTTAAAAAATAATTTTTAATTATAAAATTTTTATTAAATTATCTTTTAAATATTTTTTTTATTAAAGTATGTTACTTTCATTTATACATTTTCATATTTTTTTCTACGATCATTCAAACTTATATAATGATAATTTTTAATTATTTTTAAAATAAAGTACAATTTGGAAATCTTTTTTTTCTCTGATTTAAATATAATTTTTAATTTATCACATCCATCAAATCACTCGCAAACTTTCCTCTTAATCCAACGACTTTCACCTTTAATCCACTTTAAGTGAACAACACAAACTTCACATTGTAATCCACTTGATGTCATCCTCTCACTCTCCATCCAATCAACCTTGAGGGAGAGAGGGGAAGGAAGAGGAAAATTCCTATATTTTTAAATCATCTCTGTTATGTCTTGATTTCAGGGTGATATCAAGATTACAATTATGTGTGCAAATAATTTTTTAGGTTAATTATGAAAATGATGTAAAAATATGACTTTTCAAATTATTTTTACAAAAATAATTAATCACGAAAATTTGAAAATTGTTATAAAATAAGGTTTAGAAGGTAATTTTTAATTATAAATTTTTTTATTACATTATCTTTTAAATATTTTTTTATTAAAGTATGTTACTTCCACTTTTACATTTTCATATTTTTTCTACGATAAATCAAACTTATATAATGAAAATTTTTAATTATTTTTAAAATAAAATACAATTTGGTAATCTTGTTTTTCTTTGATTTAAATATAATTTTTAATCTATTACATCCATCAAATCACTCACAAACTTTAGCAAACTTTACTCTTTATCCACCCACATTCACCTTTAATCCACTTAAAATGAATAACACAAACTTCACATTGTAATCCACTTGATGTCATTTTCTCCCTCTCCATCCAATCAACCTTGAGAGAGAGAGGGGGGAAGGAAGAAGGAAATTCTTCTATTTTTAAATCATATATGTGATGTGTTGGTTTAGGGGTGATATCAAGATTACAATTATGTCCGCAATTTATTTTTCAGCTTAATTATGAAAATGATGTAAAAATATGACTTTTCAAATTATTTTTACAAAAATAATTAATAACGAAAATTTGAAAATTGTAATTGTAAGGACCCACTAACCCCTCTCCATACACTCTCCTCTTCTTCCCTAACTTCTCTCTCTCAGAACCACACTACACCTCATTGTTCTTCCCTCCCTCTAAACAGTCGCCCATCTCTCCCTGAAGCAAAACTCAATTTCGTTTCCCTTTTCTAATCACTTTCCCTCTGTTATAGCTGCTGATACCCAGAACCAGGAGAAAAACTTTCCTCTAGCTGAGTCATCCTTCCCTTCCGGTAAGTCAAATCCAGTTTTCCCTTAATTCTTTTCAATTCTGGAATTCTGGAGTTTCATACCCACCAAAACTGAATTAGAGTCTTGTACTCACCTAGAATTTTCGAATTTCAGCCCTTTAGGTTGAGGATTTGAGGTGCCCTTGTGTTAGAGCCTTGCTTGTGGTGTTTTTTTTTTTAAGGTAAGGGAAGCTAACCGATACTTTTCCATTTGAGTTGTAAATTTATGTTTTGTATGGGATTGGTGTGCTGAATTGATTTCTGGAAAGGCTTGTGTGTGTGTATGATCATGGTTGCCTTGAATTTGTGTTCTTGCATGTGAAAACAGTGGGATGATCTGTTATTTTCGCCTAGGCGGGCGATTCTCGCCTTAGCGAGACTATCAGAAGACTCACCTCTGATACTAAGCGAGATCTCGCCTAGGCGAGCTGGAGTCGCTTAAGCGAGATACACTCTCGTCTAAGCGAGCCAGTTTAGCCTGAGCGAGAGTTCACCCAGTTTTTAATCCTTGCCACTGTTTGATGTCTCGCCTAGGCGAGGTAGCCTCGCCTAAGCGAGATAGCTTCTCGCCTGGGCTAGATTGCCTAGCTTAAGCGAGATTCACTGCAATGGAATACATCAAGAACATGAGTCTATGCAACATGCTTTACTATGAGTCTATGCAAGGAAGCTTTTGGATGCTTGATAGGTCATTATTTATTGAATTGTGTGATGAGATTTGAAGAGATTTAGTATATAGTGTGATGGTTGGAATGGAATTTCAAGGGAAATTCATATGAGTTGTTAGAGTGTAAGGGCGTGCGGAATCCGTATTGGTTGGTATCCTGAAACTCCAATAATCATTCGCGCTCAGATAGAGTAGAATGGATTATGTCGTGAGGAGTAGCAGGAGGTCCTAGTCTTTGGACTTGATCCAGTCCTAGACGCGAAGGGGACTTACCCTGGGAACGGTCGGGTGATAACCCCTTGTGTCCAGACTCTGCAGAGTCTGGGAACCGTTGCAGGTGCAAGCCACCAAGAGCTCCAATGCCGCTTACACAATTCGGATATCAAGTCTAGAATTTTAATTGTTGATTCATGTGTTATGAGTAATTTTAAATTGTGTGGTCAGAGCTATGGCACCTAGGCCTCCTCCTCCTCCTATTCCTAACGCGGATAGTTCTCACTTGGTGGGGACAATTGAAGCAATGTTGGCAGCCATGCAGCAGCAAAATGCTAACATGGTGAACCAGCACAACTTAGCCTTGCAGCAGATGGAGTCTGCTAGGCTTACAACAGAGGCGACTCAGTAGAGACACTTGGAGATCTTGCAGCAGCTGGGGGAGAATCGATCTGCAGCTGGATCTTCCCAGGCTCCACCGCCACGAGTACAAGAGTGGAGTTTGGAGGATTTTCTTCAGCATCACTCGTCTCGCTTCGATGGCAAGACCACTCCAGATGAGGCAGACCAGTGGATGAGGGATATGGAGCGGATTTATGATGCCAAGCGATGCCCAACAGAAAACAGGTTGGCTTATTCTGAGTATTTGCTAGCCGGAGAGGCTGTCCATTGGTGGTCTAGCATGAAGATGATGCTAGAAGACAGCAGGGAGACTGTCACCTGGGAGTTGTTCAAGAAGAAGTTTTATGCTGAGTACTTCCCAGACAGTGTGAGATACGCCAAGGAAGTGGAATTCTTACAGTTGATGCAGGGGGAGATGTCAGTGTCAGAGTACGCTGAAAAGTTCAAGCACCTGGGAAAATTTCACACTCTGAAGATGGCTGAAGATTGGCAATGTAGGAAATTTGAAAATGGACTGAGAGGCGATCTTAAACTCATGGTGGCTCCGCTCTTTATAAAGGAGTTTCCTGCTTTGGTGGAGAAAGCGAGGGTAATGGAAAAGTTAAAGGCAGAAGTTGAAGCTCAACAACGGTCGCAGCAGAAGGTGGGAGGACCATCTGGGTCCATGAGCAAACAGGACGATAGGAGGAAGCCTTACTCTAGACCTCCGCCTCAGGGGTCCAGGAGATTCCCACCTCAGCCACATCTGCCCCAGTCACATCAGCATCAGTCCCCTCATCATCACTCTCACAGACCACAGTGTTTTCGTTGTGGAGGGCCCCACATGAGGAGTGCTTGCCCCCAGCTTGGTGGTAGGCAAACATGTCACAGATGTGGGCAGGAAGGCCACTTCATCAGAAATTGCCCCACTGGCAAGGGTACAGTGTCTAGACCTTCAACGCAGTCACAGCCACAACAGACACGGGGAAGTGCTAGGCCCCAGGCAGTTGGTCGAGTGTATGCCATGACAGGTGCAGAGGCAGACAGATCAGGTAACCTCATCATTGGATATTGTGTGATTGGTAGTAGGAGTTTGTGTGTGTTATACGATTCGGGAGCGACACACTCTTTCGTGTCGGAGTATATAGTGAGGGAGTTGGGTCTCCCGGTTAGGGAACTTCTATACGACCTGGTAGGGTCTACGGCCGCTTCTAGGATGGTCAAAACCTCGACGTTATGTGTTAGATGTTTGATCGAGGTTGAAGGGCACAAATACAGGGTGAACCTCATCTGTTTACCTCTGGAAGGCCTAGATGTCATCTTGGGAATGGATTGGCTATCAGCTAATCGCATTCTCATTGATTGTAATGAGAAGAAGGTATTGTTTCCCAACCCGGAAGATGATGAGATGTTGTTATCCTCACAGCAGGTGGATCAAGCACTAAAGGAAGGGTCTCAGTGTTTCTTGATTCTCACTCAACTATCTGTTGAGAATGGGGATAGGCACATTGAAACGTTTGTTGTGAGGGATTTCCCTGATGTTTTCCCGGATGAGGTGCCCGGCTTGCCCCCTTCCAGAGAGATTGAGTTTTCTATTGATCTGGTGCCTGGAGCAGGGCCAGTATCAATAGCACCTTACAGGATGGCTCCTGCTGAGCTGGCAGAATTGAAAAAACAGATTGAGGAACTGCTGGAGAAGCAATTCATCAGGCCCAGTGTGTCGCCTTGGAGAGCGTCGGTGTTATTGGTCAAGAAGAAGGTTGGCAGCTCTAGGCTTTGTGTTGATTACCAGCAGCTCAACAAACTAACCATCAAGAACAAATACCCTCTGCCAAGGATAGACGACTTGATGGATCAGCTACACGGTGCTGCTGTGTTTTTGAAGATCGACTTGAGATCCGGATACCATCAGATTAGAGTTAAGTCTGATGACGTGCAGAAGACTGCTTTCAGATCCAGATATGGGCACTACGAGTACGTAGTGATGCCTTTCGGCGTTACTAACGCCCCTGCCTTGTTCATGGATTATATGAACCGAATCTTCAGGCCTTTTCTAGACAAGTTTGTGGTGGTGTTCATAGACGACATCTTGATATACTCCCGAACTCATGAAGAACATGCAGAGCATCTGAGGACCGTTCTGAGCATCCTGAGAGAGAAGCAGCTCTATGCGAAACTGTCTAAATGCGAGTTTTGGATGACCATGGTTAAATTTTTGGGGCATGTGATCTCAGCTCAGGGCATATCCGTGGACCCATCCAAAGTGGAAGCTGTGTTAAAATGGGAGCGTCCTAAATCAGCAACTGAGATTAGGAGCTTTGTAGGACTGGCAGGATACTACCGAAGGTTCATTGAGGGGTTCTCAAGAATCGTAGCACCTTTGACTCAGCTGACACGTAAGGATCAGCCTTTTGCCTGGATCGACCGATGTGAAAATAGCTTCCAGGAGTTGAAGCAGAAGTTGACCAGTGCTCCTGTGTTGGTAATCCTTGATACCAGCAGACCCTTCGAAGTCTATTGTGATGCCTCCCACCAGGGGCTAGGGTGTGTTCTTATGCAAGAAAGGAAAGTGGTTGCCTACGCCTCTAGGCAGCTCAAAAGTCATGAGAAGAACTATCCCACACACGATCTTGAGTTAGCGGCTGTGGTGTTTGCACTAAAAATCTGGAGACACTATTTGTATGGCGCTCAATTCCAGGTTTTTAGTGACCACAAGAGCCTGAAGTATCTGTTTGACCAGAAAGAGTTGAACATGAGACATAGACGATGGATGGAGTTCCTAAAGGATTTCGACTTCGAGTTGTTGTACCACCCGGGAAAAGCGAATGTTGTGGTCGATGCCCTAAGCTGGAAAACAGTTCACGCATCTTATATGATGGTTAAAGAGTTGGAGTTGGTAGAGCAATTCAGAGACATGCGGCTGCAGGTGATTTTAGGAGAGGATGTCATTAGATGCAACCATCTCACAGTGTCTAGTGATTTCCTCGTCCTAATTAAAGAGAGGCAATTACCTGATCCTAAGTTGCAGAAGACCGTGGAATTGCTTGGCACTGAGAAGGCCAAGGACTTCGTGGTAGGGAGTGATGGGGTGTTAAGGTTCAGAGGCAGGGTCTGCATACCTGAGGATCTGGAGGTGAAGGGCATGATTCTCGAAGAGGGGCACAAGAGTCGTTTTAGCATGCATCCAGGCATGACTAAAATGTACCATGATCTGAAAGAATCTTTCTGGTGGTCAGGAATGAAGTCAGATGTAGCTCGGTATGTGTCGTCTTGCTTGACCTGTCAGAAGGCTAAAGCAGAACACCAGAGGCCTGGAGGGATGCTGCAGCAGTTAGAGATTCCGAAGTGGAAATGGGATAGCATAGCCATGGATTTCGTTACCCATTTGCCATGGACGGTGAGGGGCCATGATGCCATATGGGTGATAGTATACCGTCTAACCAAGAGTGCCCATTTCCTAGCAGTAAACCTGAGGATGTCCATGACAAGACTGGCACAGTTGTATATCAGTGAGATTGTGAGGCTTCATGGAGTGTCGTCGAGCATAGTCTCTGATAGGGATCCCCGATTCACCTCCCGTTTCTGGCAGGCGTTGCAGAGTGCCATGGGCAGCAGGTTATCTATGAGCTCGGCTTACCACCCCCAAACAGACGGCCAGTCTGAGAGGACAATACAGTCTCTTGAGGACCTCTTGCGGACATGCGTATTGGATCATCTCGGTGCATGGGATGAGGTCCTGCCTTTAGTAGAGTTTACCTATAATAACAGTTTCCATACAAGCATCGGCATGGCGCCATATGAAGCTCTCTATGGCAGAAGGTGCAGAACTCCTTTGTGTTGGTACCAAGACGGAGAGTCTGTGATGGTAGGGCCAGAGTTATTGAGGCAGACCACTAAGAAGGTCAAGTTAATACAAGAAAGGATGAAGGCGTCTCAGAGCAGACAGAAATCCTATGCCGATCAGAGGAGAAGACCTTTGGAGTTTGCTGTTGGAGATCATATTTTCTTGAGGATTACCCCGACCACCGGTGTGGGGAGGGCTATTCGCTCAAGGAAGTTATCTCCTAAGTTCATTGGTTCATACCAAATTCTGAGGAGGATTAGACCAGTGGCTTATGAAATCGCCTTACCCCCTCAGCTATCCAACCTTCACCCTATTTTCCTTGTCTCTCAACTCAGAAGATATGTGGCTGACCCCTCACATGTGCTTGAGGCAGAAGACCTATAGATTAGAGGAGATCTTTCAGTGGAGGTACAACCTGTTAGTCTTGGTGATATCCAGACAAGGCAGCGAAAGGGAAAGTCTATCAGTCTAATTCAGGTTATCTAGGACAAGAGAACTGGTGATTCCACTTGGGAACTTGAGGAAGATGTGAAGAAGTCCTATCCACACCTGTTCTATGGTGAGTTTTAATTTTCGGGACGAAAATTCTGTTGTTGGGGAGATTATAAGGACCCACTAACCCCTCTCCATACACTCTCCTCTTCTTCCCCAACTTCTCTCTCAGAACCACACTACACCTCACTGTTCTTCCCTCCCTCTAAACAGTCGCCCATCTCTCTCTGAAGCAAAACTCAATTGTTTCCCTTTTCTAATCACTTTCCCTCTGTTACAGCTGCTGATACCCAGAACCAGGAGAAAAACTTTCCTCTAGCTGAGTCATCCTTCCCTTCCGGTAAGTCAAATCCAGTTTTCCCTTAATTCTTTTCAATTCTGGAATTCTGGAGTTTAATACCCACCAAAACCGAATTAGAGTCTTGTACTCACCTAGAATTTTCGAATTTCAGCCCCTTAGGTTGAGGATTTGAGGTGCCCTTGTGTTAGAGCCTTGCTTGTGGTGTTTTTTTTTAAGGTAAGGGAAGCTAACCGATACTTTTCCATTTGAGTTGTAAATTTATGTTTTGTATGAGATTGGTGTGCTGAATTGATTTCTGGAAAGGCTTGTGTGTGTGTATGATCATGGTTGCCTTGAATTTCTGTTCTTGCATGTGAAAACAGTGGGATGATCTGTTATTTTTGCCTAGGCGGGCGATTCTCGCCTTAGCGAGACTATCAGAAGACTCACCTCTGATACTAAGCGAGATCTCGCCTAGGCGAGCTGGAGTCGCTTAAGCGAGATACACTCTCGTCTAAGCGAGCCA
>Ga0209589_1013716_pt1 | contig 10466 bp, 3 predicted proteins | sample CowpeawhiteBW_FD_187525 | JGI IMG/M metagenome (GOLD analysis project Ga0209589, IMG submission 187525) | Root nodule microbial communities of legume samples collected from California USA - Cow pea white BW (SPAdes) (version 2) | ecosystem: Host-associated > Plants > Roots > Nodule | place: USA...
ATAAAAACTTGTAAAATTAACCATTAATTTTTAAAAATTTAATAAATAATTAAATTGTAAAGGGTAAAATTGGAATTATGAAATGTGGACACAAAAGAGGGAATCCCCTTTATATATAGTTATAGATAATACTATTTAAATAATATTTTTTATTTTAATAACTAAAATTTATATTATTTATATGTATAACTTTATACATCTTTTGTTTTCTATTTTTTTTTAATTATTATTTTTGAACTTTAAATAATTTATATTTAAAAAAATGCAGTAACTGTTTGTACGCTCATATAAATAATAATTTTAGTCGACTGAAATTGATTAAAGTTTGTTAAAAAAATTATATTGATAATAACATTTTCTTTTTCTTAATTAACGTTTTCTATTAATGTTTTATATAAATATTTAGTCCTACATCAATCCGATTATTTTATGGAATCATTGATGGAAATTTTACTACCAATTGCTAAATTTTTTTGCAAACTATCATTAGTAAAAGAAATCTGATCTAATGTAGGGTGAAAGTTTTTTCATTAGAAAGAAAATTCAAGAAAGTCTTGATTACGTTGAGATTGAGGATACAAATTATTGATAAAGTAAAATTAAGTTTAAAGTTAAACTTTAGCATAGTTATTAATTAATGGCATGAATCAAAAGAATTTTAATATTTATTAGGAGAGTAAATAGGTTTGAAGATCAAATTCAAGGTTATACTAAATGAAAAAGTAATAAACCTTATCGGGAAAAAAAAAAAAGTGAAAAGGAAAAGGAGTGTGATGAAATGAAAGAGCAAAAGCGTGTCAAAGTTCCACCAGCATCAGTAGTACCACCACCAACGTTTGGTGGAACGAAGCAAAACCTGTGGAACCAAAAACTCTTTGTTTTTCTTTTTTCTTGGTTGGTGTTCTTGTTCTTCCACGTTTTGCTATGTCGATGTCGATGGTGCACCCTTCAGTTCACCCAATCGAAGCCCCACCCATGACTGACCATGCAATTGCAATTCCCAGACACACTTTGAAGGATACTCAGGGCATGCCCGGCACCCTCGGTGGCTTCCTCTTGCGCTTTCTTCAGTTCTCCTTCGCCGTCGTTTCCCTCTCCGTCATGGCCACCACATCCGATTTCCCTTCCGTCACTGCCTTCCGGTAATTAACTCAATTACCCCCCTTTTCTTTCTTATTCCACTTAGTAAATTCATTTCCTTTCTTTCTTAATTGGGGCTGTGGTAATTCTTGTTGAAAATCAAGAAGCCAGGTTTTTATTTAATGGGGTTTTGTGAAGTGGGGATGAGTTTATTATTCCCTTTTTTGCTGCTTTCTTTCTTAATTGGATGTGTGGTAATTGTTGCTGAAAACCAACAAGCCAGGTTTTTTTTTGATGGGGTGTTCTCAAAATTGGGTTTTGTAAAGTGGACATGAGTTCTTGAAGGAGAGACTACTATTTAAGCTACAACAATTCCACACTGATGATCTATGTGATTTTTCGGTATCTACCGTGTTTGTCTCACTTGGAGTATCCATGTATCTTTTTGCCAACAAAAGTAAATTATGCAGACACCCTTTTAAGTTGTTTTTTTTTTTTTTTTTTTTTTTTTTTCTGATCGAATGTAATCTTCTTGTTTTTTACCGTTTATGACAACTTTCCTTGTAAAGGTCGGAATGTTTTCAATTAATGCTTTTTAAACAATTAAAGAGATTGTTGTAGGGAGAGGAAAAAGAGAGGTATCGGAGTAATCTGAAAAAAACTTTAGGGTGTCAACGTAGTTTGCTCTTGCTAAAAAAGACAAGGGGTGATGAGTTTCTCTACTTTCGTCAAATGTAATGAATTTAGTAAGAAATTGATGGGGATTTTATGTTCTCAGGTTCATGCTAAAGAGGGGATATTTGGAAATTGTTCATCTCAGAATAATCTTCTGAGATATTATTCTCCATGAGATTCTCCTTAACAACTTCCTTAAATGTTTTTCTTGGTCTCTATCTCCCATTTTCCTAGAATTAAAAACCATGCCATTTATTTTTCCTACCCGTTTCTTTTATGAACATCTTTAATCAAATTTTGGTTATCTTTTCTTCAGTTTATGTCAGATCAATATCTCCTCATCTAGAGTAACTCAGTAGCCACAGAAAATTCAGTCTTCATAAAAATGGTGGGATACCTATGCTTCTTCCAAATTCTTCCAAAGTCAACAATCCAAGCCCTAAGAATTTAGTTACCATTTATTTTCTATTTTCTCCTTTATTAAATAGTCGAAATATACTGTCTTTTGATTTGTCTAGATGGTTGGTATTTCCTCTAGTTTTCTGTTATGAGGTCTGCTACATGCCTATGTTGGTTGAGTAGACTTTCAAGAAGAGATAAAACTGGTGGAATACATTTGCCAGAAAGTTGGACTAACACATGATGAGAGGAGTATGGTCTACACACACTTAAGGTGGTTTGGTCATGCTAAGGAAAATCAATTGAGGCTCTAGTGAGAAAAGTGAATAAAATAGAATAACTGAAGAAAAATTTGTTGAATATTTGTACCCAACCTCAGTTCCGTAAGGTTCAGATTTTAGCAATTTTATTCCAGATGAAGACACAGTTGTTGATCTGTTCAAGCCTTTGCTTTCTAATCTATTTGGGAGGAACAACTTATTAAGAAGACTATGTACGCTGTGTTAACCAGGAGTCTTAAATATAAGATTTGGATTAAAATAAGATTGGAGAGTATCCTAAGACTGCATTATATGAATTGTAGGAAGTCATATTCCAAAGGAGATCAAAATGAGATCATTAGGATGTGATGATATCTACATTCACAGTCTACATTTTCAACATAGCATAACTGATTTTGTTGTATTTGCTGTTCCAGCTACCTAGTTGCTGCTGTCAGCCTGCAAAGCTTGTGGAGCCTCTCTTTGGCAGTTGCTGATATCTATGCCATTTTAGTACGGCGTGGCTACCGAAATGTTAGAATCGTCCGGTTATTCTCTATCGGTGATGGGGTAAGGCAATGCTGGAATACTTTGTTAGCTTGTGTAATTGGATTTTGTAAAATTGGTGCTATCCTCACTAGTGTCTTGAAAACACTCTGGCAAAGAAACTGTCTCTGGGTAGATTAAGTTTCCAAGACCGTTGTTACCATGGTAGCAGTAAAGGTAGTGAAAAAGTTCAGTCATTGTGCATTAAAAATATAACCATAAACATGATAGTTGTCTCAAGGAAATAAAAATGTAAGACTTCTACCATAACTATCAGACTAATATAATATGCTATAAAGATATAACACTGTGCATTAGCAAAATACATTTTAGCTATGGAACCAATTATTTAGTTATTTACATATATTATTTGCACTTAAGTAAAGTGGGATGATGCTGTAGTTAAATTTTCAGCTACCCTATTATTGGAAATATGTATTTGTTCGCTCATTTGTTCTGGTAATGTGGTATACTGTACTGGAATTCATGAAAATAATGCATAGGCACTTATATGTGGAATTTTGCTGCAGATTACTTCAACACTTACATTTTCTGCAGCCTGTGCTTCTGCTGGTATCACAGTTTTGATTGGCAATGATTTGAATGACTGTGCACAGAACCATTGCAGTAGGTTTGAAACAGCAACGGCAATGGCATTTATGAGTTGGTTTGCTGCTTCTCCCTCATTTATTTTGAATTTCTGGTCACTGGCCTCCAAATAGAAGCAGCAGAAAAGGGTTTTAGCTGTTTATGTATGGCATACAACTTTGGGGATTGATGGCCCTGATTGTTGCAAATCTTATTCGTGGCTTTTTTGATCCTTTGAAATATTGCTGCTGTTCAATTCAAGGCGTGAGCTTGAAACTTTTAGTTGTGATGTTCATAATTTCTCAAACAATGGTAACTTTCCAAGTAAATGTCAACATGGCACAACATGAAGTTAGGAAGCAAGAGTTGTTTAATGCAATATAGAATAATTTAGAATTGGTCACGATAGAAAGTTTGTGCAAGGGTGAATCAGTTTACACAAAGTCTTAGCACCCAGAAATGAGTTTTGAGGCAAATCAACTCCATTTATCTATCTATAGCAATAAACTTGCATAATCCAGATAAACATACAAACTCATTGTGTCTAATACTCAATAGTCAATAGGGAGTACAGATGTCACAATTGGTTCAAATATAAGTCAATCCAACTCGTCACTGTTTTGAGTTGGGTTGGATCGGAAAAAATTCTAAATTTTTAAATGTGGTTCAAATTGAATTCGATTCACTTGACCTAGGAATTAAATGAGTTCGAATGAAGGTAACAAGAAACCTTTATTATTCTTTTACTTATTTTTTATAAGTCTTTTATTATAATTCTTTGTTGCTTATAAATATGTAGGTTGACAATTTGCTCTTTTTAAAGATCAGAATGTTGTTCACTATATTTTTAAATAATTTGAATGTTTAATTTATTTAAATAGTTTGAATGTTTAATTTATTTGTTTGTTAAATTATGTAGATTGAGATTTTAATTTTCAATGGCTATATTTATAAAAATGTTTAGATATACTTTCATTGTCCAACAATAAATATATAAAATAAGTTAGAAGAACAAATTGTCTTTTTAGTGAATCAATCTATCTAATCCAACAACTTGTGGTAGGTTGAATTGGGTCACAAAATGTTTGAGTTATTTAAAAGTGAGTTGATTTAAGTTGATTTATTATTAATTTTTTGAAAAATATAATTGTTATAATAGAAAATATTTATGATCAATAACTATAATAATGTTCTAAAATTTAAACTTATACTTTATTTCAATTCATTTTTTTTACAAACCATTATAATAATAACAAATTTTATTTCAAATTATATTATAAAACTAATATCTTCAAAAACTTTCATAAATAATATTAAAAAATACAAATAAACCCTTTTTGTAACATTCCATTTTAATAGTATAAAATTAATAAGATAAGACATTTTGTAATAATATTCAAAGGTAGATTAATCGAATAAAAAGTATATTAATACCATCTTTCAAGAGTTGTAAAAATATATCATTTATATAACAACATCAAACTTACAAAAATATTCCTATATCAAACATACTAATCACTCATTCTTCATAGAAGTCTCTAAACCTGTATTTTCATATACTTACACCAGAATGATGATCATCACAAAAGAAAAAAAAAAACACAACAACACAAAGTGCAAGAGTCCATAGTCCAATGCATACATAGTCTAATGACCACAAACCTACATTTGAGTGTAAATGATCATTAAAGTTTCAAGATGTCACCTTAGTTGAATCCATAGTCCAATGCATACATTCAAATAACACCACCATAAAATCTTCTCACAAGACCCATGAAATTATGTGAAATACATACAATGTTCGTATACATTAACAAATTCATCATCATCACACTTTCACAACAATACTTTCACCACAATTAATTACTTTCACAATCATATACATCTTTAATCACATTTTCATATTCACATATCAATAATTCCATCTCAATCAATTACAATCTCAAACATATACATACATAAAGTACATCAAAACGGTGAAAATAAATTCTCTAACCACATACTTCAAAACAAAGATCCCACCGGTCAAAGTGAAAAATCACTTGTCTAGGATCAGTCGTCAAAATTTCAGCTTGATCTGACGGTTAACAAAGTGAGAATCTTCATTTTACCAAGAGGTCGTAGACTAGAAAATAGGGTGGTGCCCGACGCTGGAAAAGTGGCACCCAGTGCTACGACCCCTAGAATCCACTGATTTGGATGCGCCTAACAGTCCAAAAGTGGTGCCCAGTGACACTAAGTTAGTGGCCACTATCATAGTGGTGCCCGACGGTGCTGCAATGACGTCCGACGGTGTATCAGAAACAACAATTTAGGGGAAAATTGATCCTATGCAATTGACTAATTGGGCACATTTCCTTTAGTGTTTTTGATTCCAAATTGTTTTACAGAGTTCAAACTTGATACTCAATCACTCAAAACACATTTTCAAACTTTTCCCCAAATCAAGACCAAACATAAATCAAATATCAAACATTTTAACATGCAACTCATCAATTCAATACACCACATCACAATTAACTATTAAGATGATTAGTTCACACCAAAATTTCACAGAAAACCTAGCTTCTCTTACCTCTAGTGCAACCCAAGCTTGAAACAATGAAACCTCAAAATGATTCGAACTCCAAAACCCCTAGCTCAACCTAGAGACCAAAATGAAGGAATGCAGAGAGGGATGAGGTTCTGGTCATGATCTAATCAAAATTAAAGTCCCATGAACAACGTGCATCCAAGAAACCTCACATGAGACCCTCCCCACACAGAAAAGAAGAAGAATATTCAAATTTTCAATTTATGCGGATGAAGAAATCATTCGATTGGATTTGACGAGAACTCTAAAATGATCCCAAAACTGGCCTCTGATTCACGAAAAGATGAAGATCAAATGAAAATAAGAAGAAAGAATCAAGGTTGAGTTGAAATGGAGAATAAAATTGGTGTTGAGAGAAGGAAAGGGATTTTGTGTTTTTGAAAATAGGAGGCAACTGAGACTGTTTTAAAAAAAATGGATTTTACATTCTTCCTAACAACAAAAATTATCGACTTACAAAATTCACTCATCAAGAAGAAAAAGATCTGCTCCCTCTCACTCTCTAATAACAATCACTTATACTTGGAGTTGTCTTGCAAACATCGTCCAATTATTGCAATTAAATTTGCAAGTTTTGGTGATTCCAAAGGAGTGCAACAATCACCCACGACAGTTGTGAAAGTAAGAAGAATGCATTGTCCATCCTACAAAAGGCAGAAGTGCTTGCAATATTTTCATTAAGATTATTCTTAGGTGATAACAACGTTGATTTTAATAAATTACTCGAACATTTGGCAATGTATAGGAATGTTTTGGCAAGAAAGCATGCTCATTGGATGTTTCTGAAAAGACACTTGGTCCAACCACATGTAAAACTATTAACAAGAGGCTTGTCGTGGAAGTAATGTGTGAGGAGTTAACTTATATGTCTTTAAACTTTTATCCTAAATAAACTATTTTTCCTTATGAAATTATTTTAGGAAGTTAATTGTTATGTTAATATGATTTTATTGTATGGTGCCCATTTAATAGTTTTCACGCTACTAAATAAAATATTATATCATGATCAAACAAAGCAGATAATGGGAATAAACTGTTATAGAGTGCTGATACAGTCATCCAAAATAACCATATAAGTCCCTATCGACGTGTACAGTCTATACAAGGAAGGGTTAATTTATACATCTCAAACTCCATAGAGCCTAACCCAAAAGCTACTACTGGATTTCCAAGCCAAGGATCAACTCCTGTCCAGGAGAGGGGTGTCTTCATCTGGATTCTTCTCTGCTCACACCAACAGTAGGTGATCATTGCAAAAGAGAAACATACAAGGAAAACAAACATAAACAAGAAGGGTAAGCTAATCTTAAGTAAGAGAAATCATGCAGTTCAATTTATGAATATCAGTCAATTATGTTGCAACCATCAAAATTACTTAAGACACCATCACATAGCACAAATACATGACTCTATACTTAATATCTAGATTATGTAAGCAACATTGGATCTCTTGGTGGCGCGCATCTGTGACGGTCCCCAAACTCTGCAGAGTTTGGGCGCAAGGGGTTATCACCCGACCACTTACAGGGTAAGTCCCCTTTGCGTCTAAGACTTGATCAAGTCCAAAGACTAGGACCTCCTGCTACTCCTCACGACATAATCCATTCTGCTTTATATGAGCATGAATGATTATTGGAGTTTCAGGATACCAACCAATACGGAGTCCTCACGTCCTTACACACATTAACATACTCATCCAAATTTCCCTTGAAATTCTATTTCAACCACAACTTCTCTGAATTCATATTCATCCAATTACATCACTCACAATATTAGCAACAACGTTCCAAGCATATAAGAGGCTAATTGCACAAGATCACATTTAAACATATAATTTCATCCCTTAAATCAGAGCATCAAACACCACATTGTAGTGGTTCTCGCTCAAGCTAGAAGATCTAGCCCAGGCGAGAGGCCATCTCGCTTAGGCGAGTCAATCTCGCGAGGCTCTATCAGTGGGCAAAAAAATAAAATCTGGACGAACTCTCACTCAGGCTAAGCTGGTTCGCTTAGACGAGAGTGTCTTTCGCTCAAGCGACCTCAGCTCGCCTAGGTGAGGCTTCGCGCAAGAACCTATTCCCACATGCAGGAGCCCAGAATCCATGGCAAAACTCAATCAAGCACTCAAACATACAATTCAAACATCAATTTAGCACACAATTCTTCGATCAAACTCATCAAACATGGTTTTCAAACGGAATTTAGAAGAAAAATAGTTAGCTTCCCTTACCTTTGCAATTACCACTAGCAAGAACACTTTTAACAAGGGGGCACCTCAATTGCACAACTTAAGGAACTGGAATGCATAAACTCAGAGTGAGGATATGACCCTAATTCGATTTGGAAAGAATGGAGCTCTAGAAATTTCGAAATTTGAAGAAAATTGAGGATACTGAAATTGACTTACTTGGAGAAGGAGACTTAGCTGGGGGAAGGATTTCTGTTCCTGCTTCCAAGTTCAATTGCTGTACAGAAATGGAGGATGGATCAGAATGGAGTTCAAGCTTTCTGGTTAGAGAGAAGGCAGTGAAAACAGTGAGGAAAAATTATAGAGTGAGAGTGGAGTGTGTTGTTCTGTGGAACTGGTGGCAGAGAAAAAGAGAGTATATGGAAAGGAAAATGGGGTTCTCACATGGTGCCTACTTGATATACATTAATTAATATTTAAATATTCTTGATATAAAAATTTAATCCACATTAATTTTAATAATTTAAATACAATGAAAAAAAAACAACGAATAATAATAAAAAAAAGCATTTGTTTGACAAAAGTGTTTTATTTATAATATATAATATACATTATGTGTGAAACACCTCGGAGAGGAACTTATATAGTTTTGTATCATAATGGTGTTAACTTTTCAATTGCAATTTCTACTTTTAATGTCTAATTTCTCCAACTTTTTTACTTTTTTAAGCGACGTTTTAAAATCAAAACAAACAAATGATTTTAATTTTGAGTAACAAATTTCATAATTCCATACTTACATTTCAAATTGCATATATTCTACATAATTATAATTATTATTTTTTTCTTAAAATAAATAAAAGTATAAAATGCTTATTTTCTACTAAAAACCCATATAATAAAAAACAAAGATCACAGTTAAAAATAATAATAATAATAATAATAATAATAATAATAATAATAATAATAATATTTTATTATTATATCCTTAATAGATCCTTAATAGTTTTAATAATATTTTGTATATCATCTCACATGTATAATGGAATGCAGCAGTGAAATTGATTATATTCTAATAATCTCTTAACCGTTAATCAATAACATATTAATGATCTGTAATGATCATTCATTTTAACATTGGATTGGTCATTCAAATAGTCTATACATTCAAGGTTTAAAATTTTAATTAAGCTGGAATCAGTATTAATAAGATTATTGGTTTTAATATTATATTTTTATATTTTTATAAAACTACATAATATCATATTTTGATAGAAAAGTAATAATAAATTTATTGGTTTTAATATTTAAGATATATATAATGTATAATTTCTAAAAAGTATATGTACATTATATTTAAGTTTTTAATAATACACTTCCATTTTGTTAATAGTAAGAATTTCTAACGTATAGTAAAGTGAAAAGTATTTCAGATAATCTCTTCAAATGAACCTATTTTTATTATTTTTTTAAAATAAAGAGGACAAAATATTAAAATTAAAATTATGGAAAAATATTTTAAATAATTATTTAAAATATTAAGTTTAAATTTTAATTATTTTAAGATAAAGAATAAAATGAAAAAATAATTTATGATTTTTTAAATATAATTTGAAATTCAATGTTATTTTAATTTTTTGAAAAATAAAAGTATTATAATAAAAATATTTATAATCAATAATATAAATATATCTAAATTTTAATTTGTATTTTATTTCTAATTTTTTTTCTACAACCCATTATTTTGATAACAAATTTTATTTAAATTATATTAAAAAAATAAAATTTATTCATCCGAATTTTTTTATTGTTTATTTCTCAAAGTAATTAAATTTAATCTTGGTATTTTTAATTAATTATTTTAAATTATTTCTTTCTCATTTTAATTTTTAATGTTTAATGTTGATATTCCTTTAAAAACAATTCTGCAAAAAGTCAAATTATGAAAAAGTAATAATGTTCTACTGACTTTATTAGAGGATTTTTTTTAAAATTATTAGTCATGAAAATTGTGACATCCCATTTTAATAAGATTATACTACCAAATAAAATATCACACAGTTATAATAACGAGAAGCACTCAAATGAACAAAACGATAGAGAAGGGTAACTATTACAGTCATCCAGAATTATACTG
>Ga0209589_1013717_pt1 | contig 10463 bp, 10 predicted proteins | sample CowpeawhiteBW_FD_187525 | JGI IMG/M metagenome (GOLD analysis project Ga0209589, IMG submission 187525) | Root nodule microbial communities of legume samples collected from California USA - Cow pea white BW (SPAdes) (version 2) | ecosystem: Host-associated > Plants > Roots > Nodule | place: USA...
AATTATTGATTATTTAGTGTTATGTTATATTTTTAATTTTAATATCGTTATTGTAAAACATAATTTAAAATTTATTTGTGTTTCTTAAGTAAAAGTTTAATTTATTTTTCAGTACTTCCGTATCCAATATAATTTTAAAAGTATTTTCATAAAAACTCCTTCTCTTTCCTTACTTTCCTCTTTCAGCGACCCTATTTCTCTTTGCAAAGCTTCGAGCGTCACTCTCGAAAATGGGGTTTAGAGAAACGGCCGCGTCTTGTTATCGCGTCCAATAACTGTGCCGTGTCTGGACCAGAGAAGAGTGTCCGACACCGCGTCGTACACGCTTCCGACGAGTGTCCGCGTCCGCAACGCATCGGAAGCAGGGAAGCGCCGTCTCCGAGCCGTGTCGGAGCTTCCTATGGCAATGCAAATGCAAGTTCCGGTGGGAGGGAGAGTGCCTACATGGTTTTCTCGCCGGAGATTACTGGAAGAGAAGCTCTGCTACCTCCACAAGTGCACCAACGTCAACCATGTCAACCAAATCCTTGCCCAAATTCTCAAAGCTAATCTCCACCGTGACCTCTTCGTCGCTCCCAAACTCATCGCCGCCTTCTCCCTCTGCCGCCACCTCACTGCCGCCGTCAACGTCTTCAACCAGCTCCCCCACCCCAACGTCCACCTCTACAACTGCATCATCAGAGCTCACACCAACAACCATTCACACCCCTCTTTACCCTTCAACGCTTTCCTCCAAATGCAGAAAAACGGTCTCTTCCCTGATAACTTCACCTACCCTTCTCTCCTTAAGGCTTGTATCGACTCTTCCTCGCTCCCCTTGGTCCGAATGATTCATGCCCATGTTGAAAAATTCGGTCTTTACGGGGATATTTTCGTGCCCAATTCACTCATTGATTCGTACTCCAGGTGCGGGAGTTCTGGGCTTGATGCGGCCATGAGCTTGTTTTTGGTCATGGAGGAAAGGGATGTGGTCACTTGGAACTCTATGATTGGTGGGTTGGTCCGATGTGGGGAATTGGAGTGTGCGTGCAAGCTGTTTGATGAAATGCCTGAAAGGGATATGGTTAGTTGGAACACGATGTTGGATGGGTACACCAAGGCGGGGGAGATGGAGAAGGCGTTTGAGCTGTTTGAGAGAATGCATGAGAGGAATGTTGTTTCATGGTCGACTATGGTTTGTGGGTATAGTAAGGCTGGTGACATGGACATGGCAAGGGTGCTGTTTGATAGGTGTCCGGGGAAGAATGTGGTGCTTTGGACGACGATAATAGCGGGGTATGCAGAGAAGGGGAATGCGAGGGAGGCGACGGAGTTATATGGGAAAATGGAGGAGGCTGGATTGAGGCCTGATGATGGGTTTTTGTTTAGTATTTTGGCGGCCTGTGCTGAATCTGGAATGCTTGAGTTAGGGAGGAGAATTCACACGTCTGTGAAGAAGTGGAGGTTTAGATGTAGCAGTAAGGTGTTGAATGCGTTTATTGATATGTACGCCAAGTGTGGTTGTTTGGATGCTGCGTCTGAAGTCTTTATTGGAATGATGGCGAAGAGAGATGTGGTGTCTTGGAATTCCATGATCCAGGGGTTTGCCATGCACGGACATGGCAAGAAAGCGCTTGAGCTTTTCTCTAGGATGGTAGACGAAGGTTTTGAGCCAGATAGATGTACATTTATTGGCCTCTTGTGTGCTTGCACCCATGCAGGACTTGTTGACGAAGGGCGCAAATGCTTTTACTCAATGGAGAAAGTGTACGGGATTGTTCCTGAAATTGAGCATTATGGTTGCATGGTGGACCTTCTTGGACGTGGGGGACACCTAGAAGAAGCTTTCACGCTTCTGCGCAGCATGCCTATGAAACCAAATGCCATTATATTGGGTACTCTTTTGAATGCTTGTCGGATGCATAATGATGTAGATCTTGCAAGAGCGGTGTGTGAACAACTGTTTAAGTTGGAGCCATCAGATGCTGGGAATTACTCCCTTCTGTCAAATATTTATGCTCAAGCAGGAGATTGGATGAATATGGCCAATGTAAGGTTACAAATGAAGAACACAGGAAGGCAAAAGCCTTCAGGGGCTAGTTTCATAGAGGTAGAGGAAGAAGTGCACGAATTTACTGTATTTGATCAGTCACACCCTAAATCTGATGATATATATCGGATGATTGATAGATTGGTTGAGGACCTCCAGCAGGTTGGATTTGTTCCAATGATACACCAATAGAGGCTAATGAAATCATTGGTTGCATTAGCATGAACAGCACAGCTGATTTGATGCTTCAAGAAATGTATATGATTTTTTAGCCGCGCTCATCACTTTGCTTGTTTGCCAAAAACGAGTATACAAATCGTGTTATTGGTTGCAACCACTGGTTCTGCAACACAGGCCAATTATTTGTGTACTTGTGAGACATAGAGGTCGGTTGTGGGTTATTATGATTTTCGTTTTTTCATTTCTTGTTACTGATATCTACTTTTCTTCATTTCTCTGATATAACTTACATGTTCATGAAAGTGAATGACACTATTATTACCTATTTTCTCATATGTTTACTATGAAGATTAATCAGGAATTCTTGTTCGATCTTGTTTCCTATCCCACTATCAATGTTGACAAATGATAGTTGTAGAGGCTGTTGTTTGTACCTATCATTATACTTGTTTCCTATCCCACTATCACTCATTGTTATAGCTAATGCATACCACTTCTAAAATTTTCAGATCTATAATCTCTGTATAGAAGAAAGTTATGATCCTGCTCACTTTTATGGACTTGTGGAAGCATACCCCTTTGATGATAACCATGTGCCATCTCTTCAAATGATCAGAGATTTTTGTGAAAGTGTGGATCTATGGCTATCAAGTGACCCCAAAAATATTATTGTTATTCATTGCATGGTATGAGAGGTCACACTTCTTGTTAGAATCTTTTGTAAATTCCAAATAGGATTTAGAATTCATCACATTAAATTTTGGGGAAATAAATAACTCAATAAATATCATAGTGTCACAACCGAAATCGCGACGGGACGACGAACCAAAAATAAAAATTTGTAAAAATAGAGTTTGGAGTCGCCACCATAGTTATTATAGGAAATATGGAAAACCATAAAAAAAAGCAAGGTCTGCGAAAAACCAGAATTTGGTTCCGGGAGTCGGTTACGCGTGGGGAAGGTATCAGCACCTCACGACGTTCGTCCTAAGACGGTACCTTTAATTAAATGTGCAAAAGTTTTGTGGTTTTTCAAAATATTTATGTTTTCCCAAATTAGCATAAAAGAATGTACAAAAAAGAAAACTATTTTTTTAATTTTTTGGGCCCGACGAGGATTAATCCTCGCTCCTACGTATCTCCATGTGAATGGAGAATCAGGATTACGTAGTTCTTTTTGAAAAATTATTTGGAAAACTATTTGAAAAATGATTTAATTTGTTATATAATTTTGAAAACCTTTTTATTTAAATTTTAGTATTATTTTAAAATTGGTGTTACGCGTCGCGAGCGACCGACTAGATACTTGAAATAAATTCTTTTTTCTAATCTTTTATTTTTTTTTATTTTTTTAATCATTTATAAATTTTAAATATTTTTTAAAGCTTTGTTAAAGTAGTTGTGGATGTCATTGCGACGTGAGCAACCAAATAGATATAAATGAGTAAACAAAGAAATGTAATTTTTATTTTTAGATCATTTGTATATATTTTTTAGAAAAAACAAAAGTCTAGAATGGATGTAATGCAACGCGAGTGGTCGGGCAGACACCAAAGAAATAGGAAAAAACAATTTTTATGATTTAAACAAAATAATGAAAGTTAAAAAAAAAATCAAAAGAAAAAGAAACTAACAATGACGTACCTTATACCTTTTCTTTTTACTTGGCTCCTTTTATAATATTTTTGTGTTTTTTTTTTAAGAGAGATAAAGATGAGAGGTGTCTATGTGGGTGGTAATGAGAGGAAGAGAGAGGGTAGATAATATTTTCTTTTTTTTCCTACCTCCTTCAATATGGTTTTTTTTAAGAGAGATCAGAAAGGAGGTGTATGTGGGAGTGGTGATGGGAAAGAATTAGAGAAGTGTAGAGAATTTTTATTTTTGTATGACAGAGTGCGTATTTATACTCACACCTTGCAATATCAATGCAATCCCAGTCTTAATTGTAACGAACAATATAAGGAAGGAATTGGTCATGATAGCAACACATCATGAGAATCAAATCATAGTAAATTAGAGCACAAAATCAATCCCAATTAGTAATATTGATTATAACCATTAACAAATCAAAACACAAAATCAATCTCAATTAGTAATATGTATTATAACCATTTGAAGAAATATTTTTTCTAATTATTAGAATCATATCACTAATTTCTCTTCTAGGAACAAGGGTAAAAAGCAGGTTGAGTTGTTGGGCTCATGAGAAGGAGTGCGATAATTAATAACAAATTGGGCTCTTCCCTCTTTATTCCTTTTTTTTTCTCTCTTTTTTTAAAGTTGATGTTTGAAAATCTTTTTGAAGAAAATTTTGTTCACATTTTTTTATTTATTTTCCATTAACTAAAAAACCCTTTTTTTATTATTTTTTTATTTTTTTCGAAAATAAATTTATTCACCCGGACGAAATTGGGTGTTGACAGCTGCCCCTCTTTACTTAGATTTTATTAGATAATTTGAAAATTTGAATTTTTCATATTATCGTAATAAAAGATAAGTAAAGATAAAACACTAATTTCGTTCGGGTTTCAGAAGAAGACAAATTTGACCATACCAAGTAGAGGGTCTCGGTTTGACACACTAATTCTTTTTGTTTTGTTTTTTTTTACTTTTTGAAAAAACCGAATTAGACCAATCCCGTTGAAAAGGTTTATTCAAAAGATTCGGTGACCATTACCATGTAGAGGGCCTCGATTTGAAAATTTTCATTTTTTTTTATGTTTTTTGAGAAAAGATTAGACCAATCCCGAGGAGAGGGTCTATATCCAAAAGATTCAGTGACCATTACCATGTAGAGGGTCACAATTTGACAAACTATATTCTTTTTGTACTTTGACTTTTTGAAAAAAGATTAGACCAAGAGGGTCTATATCTAAAGGATTCGATGACCATTACCATGTAGAGGGTCCCGATCTGAAAAAAAAAACAATGACCATTGCCTCACAGATGTCCTCAATGTGACATAAGAAATTAATGACCATTGCCTCGCAGATGGACATGTGACAAGAGAAATCAATGACCATTGCCTCGCAGAGGGTCTTGATGTAAAGAGATCGATGACCATTGTCTCGCAGAGGGCCTCGATGTGACATAAGAAATCAATGACCATTACTTTGCAGAGGGTCTTGATGTAAAGAGATCGATGACCATTATCTCGCAGAGGGCCTCGATGTGACGTAAGAAATCAATGACCATTGCTTTGCAGAGGGTCTTGATATAAAGAGATCGATGACCATTGCCTCGCAGAGGGCCTCGATGTGAAGAGATCGATGACCATTGCCTCGCACTGGGTCTTGATATATAAAAGAAATCAATGACCATTGCCTCGCAGAGGGTCTTGATGTAAAGAAAAGGAAATCAATGACCATTGCCTCGTAGAGGGTTTTGATATATATAAAAGGAGAACCTGAATTTTGCTTTTGAAGTGTCGACAAACACCAAGTGAATGCCTAACATTTTTTAGACTTAAACAAAAAATATCGTTTCTGACTTTTTCTTTTTTTTAAATGATTTTCAATGATTTTGTGGAGTTTGATGATGATTTGATGATGCATGTACATGATGCATGATGATTAAGACGTGTTATGATTTTCTTTTTGAAACTATATGATATGCTTGCATGGATGCGTGAATGCATGAGAGGAATTTGCTCTATTTTTCATTTTTTTCATTTCTTCATAAATCTAAGAGGTGTTGGAGGAGTTATGCATATGCACACGTTATGAATCATTGATGATGTATGACATGCTATTATTTTCTTTTTAAACTTAGACGATGATGCATGCATGGATGCGTGGATGCATGGGTGAAATTTGCTTTATTCAAAAAGATGAATTACTCATGTATGCATGACTTGGTATGATGTATGAATTTTTCTTTTGCATTGTTTTGAAAACAATATTCGAATTAAATCCCATTTCATTGTTATTTTCAATTCATGGAATTATTCTACTTTGATATTTTTTTTACTTTTTTTTAAATCATTTCTTTGGTCTAATCAATTTACTAACAAACATTTTTTTAATCATTTCTTTTAAGACACTATTTGAATGACATGCATGAAATTGCCAAGGGCTTGGAAAGGCTTGGATGAGGTGATGAAGATTAACTAGGGAGTTGCCCCAATTTGAATTGGTCTCGGGGCACAAAATATGTTTGAGCTTTCCCTAGTTATTGATGGTATGAAGAAAAAGATGGGAACTTCAAGAATTTGCCCTTAGTGTGAGAGCCTAGGATGGTCTTAGGGTGCAAAAGCATGTTAGACTTTTCCCAAATGAGGAGATTAAGAAAATGACGGGGTCTTCACAAGTTGCCCCTAATGTGATCACCATCTTTGATGTAAATAAATGTCCTAATTCAAAATGAATGATGGGAATATATGAGTCACAAACAAAGTGACTGCCCCAGTTTGGGTTTGGGATTGATAAAGATGGACTATGTTAAGGTTGGTCAAGGTTTAGGCTTAGAGCGGAGGATACTGTATGAGCAAAAATGGAATTTCATGAAGAATGAATTGAAAGGGGACAACCGAAGTTTAGCTTAATTGCCTGATTGTGCATGCTAATTTTGTAGTTTTGAAAACATGTCAATCAAATATAAACTGCCCCAGTGTTTAAAAGCAAATCTCTGAACACACTTTTTCAATCTTTTTTTTTATAAATTTTTTATTAGAACAAACCTATTAGCAAATAAAAAATTTCCTCTAAATTAAAACCTTTGAAAGATAACAACCAATCTTTGATTTGTGTGGACTTTATTAGGCTTGTATCGTGACTAAGGTCAGGGGTATGGAAGTGAATGATAGTAAAGGCTCAAACAAGTGATGTGAGGGTTGTTTCAAACAAGGATATTTGAATAATGTTTCATTCAATATTTATTTGACTTCATTTCGTTCACCTTTTTTCCTTCTTTCTATATTTTGACATTTTATTCTCATTCTTTAAACTTTTGCTTCTTTTTTTTTTCTATATAACCATGTCATTTCTTTCTTTTTTTTATATATATTTTTGTATTGGTGAACTACAAGTCGGATGAAACAAATGCAAACATTATGTCAACCCTCAATGGGAGGGTGATCCTTGTTTAGGGTAATTTGAAAGAATTTTGTTGGAAGGCTCAAATTGGGTAGCAAAGGATAATTACTTTAGTTTTTTTTTTGGATAAAGAAACATGGCCACACATCATTTCAAAACATGATTGTTTTTTCTAAAAAAAAAATAATTCACAGGAAAATAATCAATTTCATCTTACAGGATGCCCCTTGTTTGGTTCTCTTTTCTCACTTTTTTTTTGTCTTATTTTTTGCCTAGACTGTCCTTCAAAGTTGTTAGTCTAACGAACTTTTCTTCCTTTTGTTTTTCGGTGTGTTAAGAGAATTTATGGTAATCCTTTTTAAGATATGTGTCCCCTTTATGATAATTCTCCATGGAAAAGAAAACAAGGTTTATGGTGGAAGAGAAATGGAAAGGAAGATAGATTTGAGCAATTTCATGTATGCAAGACTATATGATGCTTCAAAAGACATGACAACAAACAAAATTTTATTTCTTTATTCAATAGACTTATTTGACCAAAGAATGTTTTATTATTTTTCATCATTTCACAAGAAAGATTCCAAGAATTTGGTGATAAGAGAATTAGGAAACAATTTGAACTTATTGTAGTGTAAATTTTTTTTGTTTAAATTTATGCTGATGCATGCTATGTGTTTGAATCTTTGGATAACGTATCATGAATGACCACAGAATGGGAATGCAAATGCATGTTTGTGCATGATAGAGCACTTATTCATTGATATGTTAATGAAATGCATGCTTATACCTTAGTAGGCATTTTTTTTTATAATGCTATGGTTGTGAAGAATTTATTATTATATACAAGTAAATGTGAGGGTAAAGGACAAAAATATTCTCCCTTTTGTGCCTTTATTTAACATGGATTTGATGCTTAAAGTTCTAAGGAAAAGTATATGTGCTCACAAGGATAGTTCCCTAATACCTAAATATCAAGGTCATTAGAGTTATGGCCCACTTCATGGCATTTCCCACGACAGTTGGTAAACAACAAGAAGTGGGAGTACCAATGAAGCAAACAACTCTAGCTGGGGTTCTCACAATGACCACTTGGGAAGTACATCCACTGTGACACCGTTACACAATCCCCTCTAATTCTAAGCAACTCAGACCCGGGTATAGGGCCTCACTCATATAATGAATAAAATGTGTGTGTGTGTGTGTGTGTGAAAGGAGAACACAATGTATACCCAAACCCACACCTGACAATTATTAAAAATACAAAAATAAAGAAAAATATACACATATAATTATTCTAAATATAAAAAAAAATAAAATAAAAAACACAAACCAAAAAAAAATGAGAAAGAAAAAATATGAAGAAAAACCACATCAATTTTGCACGTCCAAATAAATGGTCTGACTCTCTAACATCCCCAGTGGAGTCGCCATCTGTCACAACTGAAATCGCGACGGGACGACGAACCAAAAATAAAAATTTGTAAAAACAGAGTTTGGAGTCGCCACCATAGTTATTATAGGAAACTATGGAAAACCATAAAAAAAGCAAGGTCTGCGAAAAACCAGAATTTGGGTCCGGGAGTCGGTTACGCGTGGGGAAGGTATCAGCACCCCACGACGTCCGTCCTAAGACGGTACCTTTAATTAAATATGCAAAAGTTTTGTGGGTTTTCAAAATATTTATGTTTTCCCAAATTAGCATAAAAGAATGTACAAAAAACAAAACTATTTTTTTAATTTTTTGGGCCCGACGAGGATTAATCCTCGCTCCTACGTATCTCCATGTGAATGGAGAATCAGGGTTACGTAGTTCTTTTTGAAAAATTATTTGTAAAACTATTTGAAAAATGATTTAATTTGTTATATAATTTTGAAAACCTTTTTATTTAAATTTTAGTATTATTTTAAAATTGGTGTTACGCAACGCAAGCGGCCGGCTAGACACTTGAAATAAATTCTTTTTCTAATCTTTTATTTTTTTTTATTTTTTTAATCATTTATAAATTTTTAATATTTTTTAAAGCTATTTTAAAGTAGTTGTGGATGTCATTGCGACGTGAGCAACCAAATAGATATAAATGAGTAAACAAAGAAATCTAATTTTTATTTTTAGATCATTTGTATATATTTTTTAGAAAAAACAAAAGTCTAGAATGGGTGTAATGCAACGCGAGCGGTCGGGCAGACACCAAAGAAATAGGAAAAAAACAATTTTTATGATTTAAACAAAATAATGAAAGTTAAAAAAAAATCAAAAGAAAAAGAAACTAACAATGACGTACCTTATGCCTCTTCTTTTTTCTTGGCTCCTTTTATAATATTTTTGTGTTTTTTTTCAAGAGAGATAAAGATGAGAGGTGTCTATGTGGGTGGTAATGAGAGGAAGAGAGAGGGTAGATGATATTTTTTTTCTCTACCTCCTTCAATATGTTTTTTTTAAGAGAGATCAGAAAGGAGGTGTGTATGTGGGAGTGGTGATGGGAAAAAATTAGAGTAATGTAGAGAATTCTTTTTTTTTGGTCATGACAGAGTGCGTATTTATACTCACACCTTGCAATATCAATGCAATCCCAGTCTTAATTGTAATGAACAATATAAGGAAGGAGTTGGTCATGATAGCAACACATTATGAGAATCAAATCGTAGCAAACCAGAGCACAAAATCAATCAAGATCAATAACAAATCAGAGCACAAAATTAATCCCAATTAATAATATTGATTCTTACCAATTGAAGAGATATTGCTTCTAATTATTATTATATAATTAATTTCCCTATCAGAAACAAAGATAGAAAATATTTGAGTTATTGGGCTCATGAAAATTAATAACAAATTGGGCTCTTCATCCTTTTTTTTTCTTTTTTCTTTTTTTTTCTAAAGTTGATGTTTGAAAATCTTTTTGAAGAAAATTTTGTTCACATTTTTTTTATTTTCTAAAAAACCCTTTTTTTTTTATTTTATTTTTTTCAAAAATAAATTTATTCACCCGGACGAAATTGGGTGTTGACAGCTGCCCCTCTTTACTTAGATTTTATTAGATAATTTGAAATTTTGACTTTTTCATATTATCGTAATAAAAGATAAGTAAAGATAAAAACATTAATTTCGTTCGGGTTTCAAAAGAAGACAAATTTGAAGACAAATTTGACCATACCAAGTAGAGGGTCTCAGTTTGACACACTAATTCTTTTTGTTTTTTTTTTTTTACTTTTTGAAAAAA
>Ga0209589_1013719_pt1 | contig 10463 bp, 8 predicted proteins | sample CowpeawhiteBW_FD_187525 | JGI IMG/M metagenome (GOLD analysis project Ga0209589, IMG submission 187525) | Root nodule microbial communities of legume samples collected from California USA - Cow pea white BW (SPAdes) (version 2) | ecosystem: Host-associated > Plants > Roots > Nodule | place: USA...
TTTACGCCACTTTTACCAAACTTACTCAATAAATCCAATAATCACAAATCCTAATTAAATCAATCTTTAAGCACAAAAAATTCAATTAAATCCCCAAATTTAAATATTAAATGAGGGCAAAAATTTAGACTCATCACAAAGGTAAGGGAAGTTAGGTTTTGAGTCATTAAGAGTTATTTCTGCATGTCTTTGGTATGTACCATGATTTTATGCTTGATTGATGTTTTGGATAGTATGAACTGGCTTGTTTGAGTTCTGGAATGTTGCTATTGAGTTTGAGTTCCTGTTGCGCGTAACAGTGGCGAGTACTGTTTTGTCGCCTAAGCGAGCTCGTCTCGCCTAGGCAAGAATGGTTGAGACTCGCCAAGGTTTTGTTCGAGCAGCTCGCCCAAGCGGAGGGCTCTTGTTTTGAGCGACACGCTGTCTCGCTCAGGCGAGAGTGCCTTGCCCAAGCGAGTTCTCGAAGAAAACTTGGTGTCCTCTGCTCACGTTCTCATCCAGTCGAGGGATTTCGATTTTAGGAGAAGAGTGATCTTGCTCAGGCGAGGGAGTCTCGCCCAGGCGAGAGCTCGCAGAGTGTCCCTGTTGCAGATCTCGCCCAGGCGACTTTGCCTAGCTTAAGCGAGACAATTGTGTAGCTTAAGCGAAGGCATTTAGCCTAGCCGAGAAATGGGTCAGGTTTGGGTCTATTTCCTTTGGCTATCTGTGGGTTGGCTGTATGACTTGAAAATGCATGAATTCCTGAAATATATATGCCCTGGAATGGGTATGTTTGGTATGAGTGATGGTATGGAATTGTACATGATGGTTGGGTGAAATGAGAATTGAATGTATGAGATGAAAGTGGTGGTTGTGGTATGAGAGACATGAAAATTGTATGTGATAGGCATAATTCCATGAGTCTCGTAGGGAGACTTCATGGTGGCGTGTAATGTATATATTAAGGTATTGATTCAAGTAAGGATCGCATCCCGAAACTCTAAAGGGTTAGTGAGTCTCATGTAGAGCAAACTGACCCAAGTGGTGAGAGTGGCAAGAGGCCTTAGTCTTTGGTAGGATAATGGCCTTAGATGCTTCAAGGTTAACCTTGTGCGTGGTAGGGTGAAACCCATTGGCAATGGCTCTGCAGAGTAGTAGAGGCCACCACGAATGCAAGCGTCCAGTGAATCCGATCTTAGTATATGTATCCGGATAATTGAGTCATAGTGTCCTATGTGTTTGCTATAATTTGATTCTTTGTGCCTACTGTGCTGCATGATTGAACTGTTAAAATACTTGTCTGCTATACCCTGATAAAATTTATATTGCACTAGCTTACCCTTGCATTTCTGTTTATGTTCCTGTTATGTTTTCTCTTTTGCGATGATCACCCTTGGTGGGAGCAGATGGAGGAAATTCTGGGAGTAGGCCTGGTGGGAGCAGTAGCGCAGCTTAGGGGATCTGTTTGTGTGCCTCTCAGGAGCGTTCTATGGCCCTAGTGCCTTTGTAACTCCTAGCTCTAGGAGCCTTTCTTTTGCATAATTGTGAACCTTGTTGTTTCTGTTTTGGCTATGGCATAGTTGTATGCCTAGAACCCCTTTCAAGTACTCTTATGGATGATTGTAAAAGTGAATTCCCTGTCTATGGTTTTTCATCAGTTTGCTTTGCTCTTTATAATTATGATCATGTGATATATTATTATGTAGATTATTCTATTTAAATGGGATGTCACATTTTTATGGTATTAGAGCCTTCGTTCCTTAGTGTCTGTGGGTTGTGTGTTTGCTTAGCTTTCGTTGTGCCCTTTCTTGTCGTGTTTAGATGTGTTTCCAATCTAACCCAGTTTCTGATGGTTGTTTCTGTGCGTCCAGTGTAATGGCACCCCCTCGTATAGCTCCTCCTCAACCCTCTCAAGGTGACGGACAAGACCTGGCAAGGGCGATCAAGGCTATGGCTGTAGCGTTGACGTAACAGAGCAATGCCATGTTGCAACAGCATGAGGCGGCAATGCAGCGCCAAGAGGCTGTCTTGGAGCAGCAACACCTGGCAAGGAGGGCCACTTTGGCAGAGATTGTCCCACTCTGAGGAGGACAGTGTCACGACCTTCACCACAGACTCCGAGCCAGACTTCGGGCTAGACTCAACAGAGGAGGGGAGGAAGCAGGCCTTAGGCTACAGGCAGGGTCTATGCATGACTAGGTCAGAGGTAGCATGTTTAGGTAACCTTGTGATTGGTTGTTGTTTGATATCTGGCAAGTCTTGTTGTGTGCTTTTTGATTCTGGAGCGACACACTCGTTTGTGTCAGAGTCTTGTGTGCGGGACTTGGGTCTGCCGGTGTGTGAGCTACCGTTTGACCTCGTGGTATCTACCCCGGCATCTGGGTTGGTTAGGACTTCTTCGGTGTGTGCTAGATGTCCAGTTGAGGTAGAGGGACATGTATATAATGTCAATCTCATATGCCTCCCTCTACAAGGGCTAGATGTGATCTTGGGAATGGATTGGCTCTTTGCCAATCATGTTCTCATAGACTGTCAAGAGAAGAAGCTGTTGTTGTCCAACTTAGAGGAGCCTGAGTTGTTGTCTTCTCATGGGGTTATGAAGGAAATCCGAGACGACGCACAGTGCTATATGGTCTTTGCCAAGAAGGATGTTGAGAAGGAGGAAAGGATAGCGGTGATACCAGTGGTTAGGGAATTTGAGGATGTGTTCCCCAAAGAGGTACCAGGTTTGCCCCCGAGGAGAGAAGTTGAGTTCTCTATAGACTTGGTACCGGGAGCTGGCCCTGTGTCGATAGCTCCTTACCGCATGGCCCCAGTGGAGTTGGTGGAGTTAAAGAAGCAGATAGAGGGATTGCTTGAGAAACAGATTATACGACCGAGTGCTTCGCCGTGGGAAGCGCATGTCTTGTTGGTAAAGAAGAAAGATGGCGGCTCGAGGTTGTGTGTGGATTATAGGCAGCTGAACAAGCTGACTATCAAAAATAAGTACTCCTTGCCAAGAATAGATGATTTGATGGATCAGCTACATAAGGCGTCAGTGTTCTCCAAGATTGATCTCCGGTCAGGTTATCATCAGATTCTGGTGAAGGCAGAAGATGTAGAGAAGACTGCTTTCTGATCCAGATATGGGCACTACGAGTATGTTGTCATGCCATTCGGTGTGACTAATGCCCCGACTTTGTTCATGGACTACATGAACTGGATCTTTCGCCTGTTTCTAGATAAGTTTGTCGTGGTCTTTATAGACGACATACTCATCTACTCCAGGACGCATGAGGAACATACCAAGCATTTGAGGATAGTGCTTGGTATCTTAAGGGAGAAACAATTGTTTGCCAAGTTGTTAAAGTGTGACTTTTGGATGAGAGAGGTGCATTTCTTGGGGCACGTGATATCATCTCAGGGTATAGTTGTGGATCCAGCTAAGGTGGAGGTCGTGATACACTGGTAGTGTCCCAAGTCAGTGACAGAGATTCGGAGTTTTGTGGGTTTAGCTGGCTACTACAGGAGGTTTATAGAGGGGTTCTCCAAGATAGTGGCACCCCTGACACAACTGACAAGGAAGGACCAACCGTTTGCATGGACTGATAGGTGTGAGGAGAGCTTCAGGGAGCTTAAGTAGAGACTGATGAGTGCTTTAGTGTTGGTAATCCCGGATGTGAGTAAACCCTTTGAGGTTTACTGTGATGCCTTTCATCAGGGTCTTGGATGTGTCTTGATGCAAGAGAGAAAGGTGGTGGCCTATGCTTCGAGGCAGTTGAAGGTTCATGAGAAGAACTACCCCACTCATGACCTAGAATTAGCAGCGATGGTTTTTGCTTTGAAAATCTGGAGGCACTACTTGTATGGTGCACAGTTCCGTGTGTTTAGTGACCACAAGAGTTTGAAGTACCTCTTTGATCCAAAAGAGTTGAATATGAGGCAGAGGCGGTGGATAGAGTTCCTAAAGGACTACGACTTTAAGCTTCTCTATCACCCAGGGAAGGCAAATGTGGTGGCAGACGCACTGAGTAGAAAGACCATGCATGTGGCACACCTGATGATAAAAGAGATGGAGTTGCTTGAGAGCTTCAGAGACATGAAGCTACAGTTTGAGTTGGAGTCGGAATCCATTAGATGTAGCACTCTGACTATATCTAGTGACTTCCTGAGTTTGATCAAGGAGAAGCAAGCACAAGATGATAGTTTGCAGAGGGTAAAAGAGCTACTTGGATCAGAACAGGCCAAGGAGTTTGCCTTGGGTAGTGACTGTGTGTTGAGGTTCAGAGGCAGAGTTTGTGTGCCAGATAATGCTGAGTTGAGGAGATTGGTTCTTGAGGAGGGACACAAGAGTCGTTTTAGTCTGCATCCTGGCATGACTAAGATGTACCAAGACCTCAAGGAGAATTTTTGGTGGCAAGGCATGAAAAAGGAAGTTGCACAGTTCATATCGGCCTGTTTGACTTGTCAAAAGGCTAAGGTGGAGCATCAGAAACCTGGTGGGATGCTCTAACCCTTAGGTATTTCGGTGTGGAAGTGGGATAGCATAGCTATGGATTTTGTTACCCACTTGCCTCGCACTGTGAGAGGGCATGATGCTATATGGGTGGTAGTGGATCGACTAACGAAGAGTGCTCACTTTTTGGCGGTGAATCTCAGAATGTCTGTGGCCAAGTTGGCCCAGCTCTACATCCGAGAGATAGTGAGACTCCATGGAGTACCCAGTAGCATAGTGTCTGACAGAGACCCCAGTTCACTTCAAGGTTCTCGCAGACGCTGTAGGAGGCTATGGGTAGTAGGCTGAGGATGAGTTCTGCTTATCATCCTCAAACGGATGGCCAGTCAGAGAGGGTGATTCAGTCCTTAGAGGACTTGTTGAGAACATGTATCTTGGACCACCTTGGCAGTTGGGATGAGGTGTTACCGCTGGTGGAGTTCACCTACAACAATAGTTACCACCCGAGTATAGGGATGGCGCCTTATGAAGCTTTGTATGGGAGGAGGTGTAGGACTCCCTTATGTTGGTACCAGGATGGCGAGTCGGTTTTGGTAGGACCTGAGTTGTTGCAACAAACCATAGAGAAGGTGCAGTTAGTGAGGGATAGGTTGCAAGCATCTAAGAGTCGGCAGAAAGCATATGCAGACCGGAGGAGGAGGCCCCTAGAGTTTGAGGCTAGGGAGCATGTGTTCTTGAGGGTGACCTGAACCACTAGTGTGGGGAAGGTTATCCGCTCAAGGAAGTTATCTCCTAAGTTCTTGGGTCCATATCAGATCTTGAGGAGGATAGGGCCCGTGGCTTACGAGATTGCATTGCCACCCCAATTGGCTAATCTACACCCAGTCCTCCATGTCTCAAAACTACAGAAGTATGTTTTTGACCCATCACATGTGTTGGAGGCGGAGGATGTGCAAGTCAGGGAGGATCTCCGGGTAGTGGTATAGCCCGTGGCCATAGAGGATCGCCAAGTGAAGGAGCGCAAGGGAAGAGCCACTAGTCTTGTGAAGGTCACCTTGGACTGGAGGACATGTGACTCTACCTTGGAGCTAGAGGAAGATATGAGGAGTTCCTATCCACATCTTTTCTGGTAAGTCTAATTTTTCGAGGACGAAAATTTTTGTTGTTGGGGAGATATTGTAAACCCTTTTTTGTGTCCCAAAAAGGGTTGGGCATGGCCTTTTCGTATGCCCAAGACCAGCCCAACTGTAGGACCCCAATACCCCTTTCAACTCACTTAGTATGCTCTTGTCTCCTTTTTCAGAAAACAATTTCCTCTCCTCTCTTATCTTCCGCTAGGAGCTCTGCTAGGGCATGATCTTCATCCACCTTCGAGCTAACAAAACCCATCTAGTACCTTCTGGTAAGTTGAACTTTAGAGTTCTTTGGTTTATTCCCTCCTCATTTCGCTGTTTGAGCATGTTGGTTGGGTAGGGTTCCAAGTATTTACCTCGTTTTGTCATGGTTTTCACTTTTCAGCTCACTACTCGAGTTCCTGGAGCTGTAGTACCCCTTAGTTAAGATCTGTTTGCTTTTGGTGCTTAAAACAGAGGTAAGGGAAGCTAGGTTTTGAGTCATTAAGAGCTATTTTTGCATGTCTTTGGTCTGTACCATGATTTTATGCTTGATTGATGTTTTGGATAGTATGAACTGGCTTGTTTGAGTTTTGGTATGTTGCTATTGAGTTTGAGTTCCTGTTGCATGCGCGTAACAGTGGCGAGTACTATTATTCTCGCCCAAGTGAGCTCGTCTCGCCTAGGCGAGAATGGTTGAGACTCGCCCAGGTTTTGTTCGAGCAGCTCGCCCAAGCGGAGGGCTCTTGTTTTGAGCGACACGCTGTCTTGCTCAGGCGAGAGTGACTCGCCCAAGCGAGTTCTCAAAGAAAACTTGGTGTCCTCTGCTCGAGTTCTCGTCCAGGCTAGGGATTTTGATTTTGGGGGAAGAGTGATCTCGCTCAGGAGAGGGAGTGTCACCAGGGCGAGAGCTAGTAGAGTGCCCCTGTTGCAGATCTCACCCAAGCGACTTTGCCTAGCTTAAGCGAAGGCATTTAGCCTAAGCGAGAAAGGGGTCAGGTTTGGGTCTATTTCCTTTTGCTATCTGTGGGTTGGCTGTATGACTTGAAAATGCATGAATTCCTGAAATATATATGCCCTTGAATTGGTATGTTTGGTATGAGTGATGGTATAGAATTGTACATGATGGTTGGGTGAAATGAGAGTTGAATGTATGAGATGAAAGTGGTGGTTGTGGTATGAGAGACATGAAAATTGTGTGTGATAGGCGTAATTCCATGAGTCTCGTAGGGAGACTTCATGGTGGCGTGTAGTGTATATATTAAGATATGGATTCAAGTAAGGATTGCATCCCGAAACTCTAAAGTGTTAGTGAGTCTCATGTAGAGCAAACTGACCCAAGTGGTGAGAGTGGCAGGAGGCCTTAGTCTTTGGCAGGATAATGGCCTTAGATACTTGAAGGTTAACCTTGTGCGTGGTAGGGTGAAACCCATTGGCAATGGCTCTGCAGAGCAGTAGCGGCCACCACGAGTGCAAGCGTCCAGTGAATCTGATCTTAGTATATGTATCCGGATAATTTAGTCATAGTGTCCTATGTGTTTGCTATAATTTGATTCTTTGTGCCTACTGTGCTGCATGATTGAACTGTTTAATAACTTGTCTGCTATACCCTAATAAAATTTATATTGCACTAGCTTACCCTTGCATTTCTGTTTATGTTCCTGTTATGTTTTCTCTTTTGCAATGATCACCCTTGGTGGGAGCAGATGGAGGAAATTCTGGGAGTAGGCCTGGTGGGAGCAGTAGCGCAGCTTAGGGGATCTGTTTGTGTGCCTCTCATGAGCGTTCTATGGCCCTAGTGCCTTTGAAACTCCTAGCTCTAGGAGCCTTTATTTTGCATAACTGTGAACCTTGTTGTTTTTGTTTTGGCTATGGCATGGTTGTATGCCTAGAACCCCTTTCAAGTACTCTTAGGGATGATTGTAAAAGTGAATTCCCTGTCTATGGTTTTTCATCAGTTTGCTTTGCTCTTTATTATTATGATCATGTGATATATTATTAAGTAGATTATTCTATTTAAATGGGATGTCACTTCCGCAATTTATTTTTCAGCTTAATTATGAAAATGATGTAAAAATATATCTTTTTAAATAATTATTACAAAAATAATTAATAACAAAAATTTGAAAATTGTTATAGAATAAGGTTTAAAAAGTAATTTTTAATTATAAATTTTTTTATTACATTATCTTTTAACTATTTTTTTAATAAAATATGTTACTTTCATTTATACATTTTCATATTTTTTCTACGATAAATCAAACTTATATAATGATAATTGTTAAATATTTTTAAAATAAACTGCAATTTCGTAATCTTGTTTTTTAATGTTTTAAATATAATTTATAATATATCACATCCATCAAATCACTCACAATCGTTAACAAACTTTACTCTAAATCTACTCACTTTCACCATTAATCCCCTTAAAGTGAACAAGATAAGCTTCACACTCTAATCCACTTGAATTCATCCTATCTCTCTACCTCCAATCAACGATGAGGGAGAAAGAGGGTAGAAAGAGGGAAATTCCTCTATTTTTCAATCATGTTTGTTCTGCAATGATTTGAGGGTGATATCAAAATTAAAATTACGTACGCACTTTATTTTTTAGCATAATTATGAAAACGATATAAAAATAACGAAAATTTGAATATTGTTACAAAATAATGTTTAAAAAATAATTTTTAATTATAATTTTTTTATTATATTATCTTTTAAATATTTTTTTATTAAAATATGTTGTTTTCATTTATATATTTTCATATTTTTTTTTACGATAAATCAAACTTATATAATAATAATCTTTAATTATTTATAAAATAAAGTACAATTTGGTAACCTTGTTTTTCTTTGATTTAAATATAATTTTTAATCTATCACATCCATCAAATCACTCACAAACTTTAACAAACTTACTCCTAATCCACCCACTTTCACCTTTAATCCACTTAAAGTGAACAACACAAACATCACACTGTAATCCACTTGATGTCATCCTCTCCCATTCCATCCGATCAACCTTGAGGGTGAGAGTGGGGAAGGAAGAGGGGAATTATTCTATTTTTAAATCATCTCTGTTTTGTCTTGATTTGAGGGTGATATCAAGATTATAATTATTTCCGCAATTTATTATTTAGTTTAATTATGAAAAAGATGTAAAAATATGACTTTTCAAATTACTTTTACAAAAGTAATTAATAACGAAAATTTGAAAATTGTTATGAGATAAGGATTAAAAAGTAATTTTCAATTATGAAACTTTTTATTACATTATCTTTTAAATCTTTTTTTATTAAAATATGTTACTTTCATTTATACATTTTGATATTTTTTCTACGATAAATTAAACTTATATAATGATAATTTTTAATTATTTTTGAAATAAAGTACAATTTGGTAATCTTGTTTTTTTATGATTTAAATATAATTTTTAATCTATCACATCCATCAAATCACTCACAAATTTTAACAAACATTACTTTAAATCCACCCGCTTTCACCTTTAATCCACTTAAAGTGAACAACACGAACTTCACACTCTAATCCACTTGATGTCATCCTCTCCCTTTCCATCCGATCAACCTTGAGGAAGAGAGTGGGGAAGCAAGAGGGAAATTCTTCTATTTTTAAATCATCTCTATTATGTCTTGGTTTGAGGGTGATAGCAATATTACAATTATGTCGGCAATTTATTTTTTGTCAACTTAATTATGTAAATGATGTAAAAATATGACTTTTCAAATTAGTTTTACAAAAATAATTATTAACGAAAATTTGAAATTTGTTATAAAATAAGGTTTAAAAAGTAATTTTTAATTATAAATTTTTTTATTACATTATCTTTTAAATATTTTTTAAATAAAATATGTTACTTTCATTTATACATTTTCATATTTTTTTCTACGATAAATCAAACTTATATAATGATAAATTTTAATTATTTTTAAAATAAAGTATGATTTGGTAATCTTATTTTTTTATGATTTAAATATAATTTTTAATCTATCACATCCATCAAATCACTCACAAACTTCAACAAACTTTACTCTAAATCCACCTATTTTCACCTTTAATCCACTGAAAGTGAACAACACAAACTTCACACTTTAATCCACTTGATGTCATCCTCTCCCTTTCCATCCGATCAAACTTGAGGGAGAGAGAGGGGATGCAAGGGAAATTATTCTATTTTTAAATCATCTTTGTTATGTCTTTGTTTGAGGGTGATCTCAATATTACAATTATGCCCTCAATTTATTTTTCAGCTTAATTATTAAAATGATGTAAAAATGCCTTTTCAATTATTTTTACCAAAATAATTAATAACAAAAATTTGAAAATTGTTATAAAATAAGGTTTGAAAAGTAATTTTTAATTATAAAATTTTTTATTGCATTATCTTTTAAATATTTTTTTTATTAAAATATGTTACTTTCATTTATACATTTTCATATTTTTTCTACAATAAACCAAACTTATATAATGATATTTTTTAATTATTTTTAAAATAAACTACTATTTGGAAATCTTGTTTTTTTATGATTTAAATATAATTTTTAATCTATCATATCCATCAAATCACTCACGAATTTTAACAAACTTTACTCTTAATCCAGCCACTTTCACCCTTAATCCACTTAAAGTGAACAACACAAACTTCACATTGTAATGCACTTGATGTCATCCTCTTCCTCTCTATTCAATCAACATGGAGGGAGAGAGGGGAAGGCAGAGGGAAATTCTTTTATTTTTAAATCATCTTTGTTATGTCATGGTTTGAGGGTGATATCAAGACTACAATTATGTCCTCAATTTATTTTTCAGCTTAATTATTAAAATGATGTAAAAATATGCCTTTTTCAATTATTTTTAATAAAATAATTAATAACGACAATTTGAAAATTGTTATAAAATAAGGTTTAAAAAGTAATTTT
>Ga0209589_1013720_pt1 | contig 10461 bp, 9 predicted proteins | sample CowpeawhiteBW_FD_187525 | JGI IMG/M metagenome (GOLD analysis project Ga0209589, IMG submission 187525) | Root nodule microbial communities of legume samples collected from California USA - Cow pea white BW (SPAdes) (version 2) | ecosystem: Host-associated > Plants > Roots > Nodule | place: USA...
TGATTAGGCATAGTAAATTTGATTGAGACTGTACTTTGGTTGAATTTACTGTGGATAATCTAAAAGTTCTCATTTTTAATTGAGACTGTACTTTGGTTAAAAGTGAGAACGCCAACAAATTAATTGAGACTTTACATTGATTAATTTGTAAATCTACAACAATAATTAATTAAGTAATAATCTTCAGATAACCGATGATGAATCTATTTTGAAAAAGCAATGAAATCAATCTATTTTCTTTGCTATTGTTTTTATCTCTTTTTATCTTTTTTATTTCTTTTATTGTTTATCTCAATCTTCCCATATTTTTATTATTTTATTTGACTAACCGTTTTGTATAGATTTTATAAGAACTAACTTGTTAAAAATCAATTCCGTATTCGTTGGGAGACGACTTTGGGTTACTTTACCCTTTCTATTTTTTGACTACTTTCTTAACAATACTGAAGTTGTTATAGATAAGTAGTATTAATTTGATCGCGTCAACGACAACGTTATCAGAGAGCTAAATCCATTCTTGTTGGGGTTAGATGTAGCCATTGAACTTTCATGTAATTTTCGATGATTTGAATATATATATATATATATATATATATATGTGTGTGTGTGTGTGTGTGTGTGTGTGTGTGTGTGTGCTTCTTCCATTCATTGCTAGTATCCTTGTTTATGTACTTAAAGCTTGCTTTGTTTTAACCATTCATTGCATGATATTGGGGTTATTAGGTATTGAAAAATATCTCTTGAAACCTAGAATTGGAACAAGATACCTAATGGAACTTGTACATTAGTTGTATTAAACCCTAATTTGTAAAGCGGATTTGTTTATTTAGGGATTCAAGGAATTGGCTCTAAATAAGGAAACATAGGCTCATTCAACTAAGGGATTAGGGTTTGAGTAGACTTGTTGGTTGACATTAGTAATTAATGGAGAAGAGTTTTATTGTTTTATATACATGAGAGTGAAGTAGGTGAAGTCTAACCCCAACAATATCAATCCATTACATTTCTAGTCTTTACCATTTTCTAGAGTTCTCAAATATCCAAGTTCATCTTTTACTTGTTTATGAAATATTTACTTTCTTGCACACAAAAACCCAAATTATGGATTTATTCTTTAGTTTAAATTAGTCACTAATTACGCAATTATTTAGTATACACGAGTCTCTTGGGAAACGATATCTCGGTCTTACCGATTACTACTTGCGCGACTTGGTACACTTGCCAAAGTCTTAACAGTGTCCATATAGTCCAAGAAAACATAGTTAATATTAGACATTTTCTATCATGCTATTCAACAAAATATAAATTAAAAAAATGTTGGTGGGTTAAGTGGGTCAACCCACCTTCAACTCGGCTAGAACCTGTTTAACCCGTGGTTTAAGTGAGTCGGGTTAAGTTCAACCCACTTTTGAAAGAAATGAATTTTTCTCAACCTAATCCGGCTCGAACCCATGGTGAGTCGGGTTGGCTCACGGGTTGAAACCCATATTGACATCTCTACTCACAAAGTTATGCATAGTAGAGTTGTCAAAATGGGTTGGAACAACTTGAAGATGCATTAGAAAACAAAAATGTTAGAAAGCCAAATTTTAAGAAAAATGATTTAAATAAAAACAAGCAAGCTCTTAAGAATAAGAATAAAAGAGCCTGTAGGGTATGGGTAGAAAAATGTAAGCCTTATTCTAGGAATATAAATTGTGTAACATGTTTCTATTGTATGAAAAAGGGGCACACCTCAAATAAATGTAGAATTAAACATTTTGATGTTCCTAATGGAAGATGTGCTTGGATTCCTATTATAAAGTAACATGTCTCTAACCTCAAAGGACCCAAATAAGTTTATTGGGGACCTTGTTCTCTATTGCGCATGTTATCTCAAAATCAAGAAAGTCTCTTTGAATGTTCAAGAGCTAGTATATTCATTAAACTTTTGGTATCTTGGTAAGTTTTTTGATTTTATAAGGGGTTTGGGAATATTATATATGCGTAAAAGTGGTAAAAATATTTAATTTCAGTGTTCTCTGAAAAACTCTGTTGGGATAATCGATTATCAGCAAAAATGGAAATTGTTGTTCGTGGGTATGAACCAATAACCGATTATCTTAAGCTGATAATCGATTATCTTGCATAGTATGATGCATATTTTCAAATTTTTTACCGTTTAAGTGAGCTTTTTGAAAATTTAGACTATAAGCAACAATTAGGTACTTCGTAAATGCAAATTAGTACGTTGGAGTTCATTTTGTTAATATTTCCTTCTTTAAACCCATATTTTTTAATGTTTAGAGTCTCTCTTTCATTTAGGGAGAGTCTTTGATTAAGGGGGAGTATTTTTTCTTGAAATGTTTGTGTTTATCAAAAAGGGGAAATATTACATTAGGGGGAGTTTTATATCTTAAACAATTTTGTTAAGAGGAACTTAAGTTATCTGATTTAGGGGGAACTGTCTAAAGAATTCATTTTTGATTATGATAAAAAAGGGGGAGATATTTTTGTGTTATTATCTTGTGATAAGTGGTACCTATTTAAGGGGAATATATGTGTTTATTGATATCTTGTAATATCTTATGTTTTAAAAAGGAGAGAAAAATTAATTATCTTTTATTTGGATTAACTATTCTTTTCTCTTAAGTTGTTTATTAAGAACAAGACACATCACGAGTCTTTAGCAATTTTTGATCACCATCAAAAAGGGGGAGATTGTTGACAAAAAGAAGAAGATGGACATCTTCATCCAATAAGGAGTGATGATGATGACTTATGAAGAAGTATGGAAGACTTGATAATGATGATGATGCATGAAAAAATGTTGAAGACTTAAAAGAATGCTTCGATTCAAGAGATACATTGAAGACTTAGGGGTTAGTTATTTAGGTCTTGTAATATGTGTATGTTATTTAAAATATTTAAAATAGTATGTCAAGAGTTAAAAGGCAAAACCCAAGTAGTAGAGCACCAAGAGAATTTTATTTATTTGCAAAACTCACTGGAATAATTGATTATTCTTAGTGATAATCGATTATCTTAGTTAAAACTGATTTTTGAGAAAAGCCTCTGTGATAATCGATTATCACTACTAATAATCGATAATCGATTATCACCTACTGATAATAGATTATCCTGGCTGATAATAGATTATCACAACGAGAAAGAGTTTTTAGAAAAGTTTATGTGATAATCGATTATCACTTATGATAATCGATTATCTATAGCAGTTGTGACTTAACTTTTCATATTCTTAACCTAATTTCTAAATAGGCTTCTATAAATAGAGTGGTAGGCTTTCATTATCAAAAGTAGAAGTTAGAGAAGTCCGAATACTTGAGAACTCTCTGTGGGAAGGCTTTGAAAAACCTAGTGTGGGTAGAGCGATAACTTTCATCAAGTGGGATCTTGAGTCATTGAGTGTTGCTGCTGTTGCTAGGAGAAGCCAGTCATCCTTTGTGTGATTCAAAGGAGGTGTTCATTCCTTGTGTGATTCAAGGAAGGTGTTTTCATCCCTTGTGGATTTCAATGGAGGTGTCTTCATCTCTTATGTGATTCAAGAGAGGTGTTTTCTAAACCTAATCTCTTTTATCATTGATTGTAAGTTTGGTTTATTTTAGTGATTTGCTTAATCTTGTTTTTGAGAGATTAACAACTGGACGTAGGGCCTTTTGATCCAAACCAGTATAAATACTTGTGTTCAATTTTCTTCTCTATCTCTATATTGAATCTATTGTTGCATATAAAGGAACTAATATCAAATTAATCGGTAAAATTTTCGAAAAAATTTTAAAGTATTAATTTTAATATTAAAAATCAATTCACCCCCTCTTGATTTTTGTTCAAACTCAAAACATTTCGTTGCGCGATACCAACAAATTTATCAATGGCATTGGACATCGCTTTTGCCATTACTTTTGTATTTTAAACTTGACCACCAACTTTACTCCTAAAAGAAAAATTAATTTACATTACCGAAACAAAGAAAAATAACCAAATTTTCACTTTTGTGCTAAAAAAAAGAAGATAAGTGTTTATTATAATATTCTGCATAACCACTTATCAATTTTTCATCTCTGTGCAAAAAAAATGAGATGAGTATTTATTATAATATTCTGCATAACCACTAGAGATGGCAAATAAATTCGCCTCCGTGGGTATTGCTCGAACTTGTCCCCGTTTTGACGGAAAATTACCGCATTGACTGGGTATGGGTATGAGGAATCCCCGACTTTTTCAATTGGGTATGGGGATGTACATATCTCCGCTATAATATCCCTCCCCGTTTAAATTATTAAAATATTCATAATTAATTAAGTAACCATATATATATATATATATATATATATATATATATTTTTTTTTTTTTCTTCTAATTATTTCGTTTGTCATGAAACTCATTCGCATCTCAATTATATTTTTCATTTTATCATAACATTTATGTAATTATGTTAAAAAAATGTATGTCAATTAAATTTTTTTTATGTTTCACATTTGAATATTTCTATTATTTTTTAATATTTTTATTTATTGTATATTTTTCTTTCACATGAGAATGTTTAATATCTCAATTTAAGTATTTAATAGCACAAACCTTTCGTTTACTAGGTAATATAAAAAAAAATCATTTACTTATAATTATTAGTTTTTGTTTCATTTGAAGAACTCTTTTATTTCGTTTAAACAAGTTTTGTTATTTCTCAACCATTGAGTATATATGTTGATATTTGAAAAGTTTTCTTAGATCTTTGAGATATTTTTCAACTTATCATACCCTTAATTATACATTATTTTCCTTTGTGCGTTTTCTTTCAATAGTCTCTCAAATTGTTTGTAAACATTTGTTAATTTTTTTAATATTTTTATTTGTTGTTTATTTTCATTATGTAGAATACTATTTTGATATATTTTATCTAATTATTTTTTATTTTCTAACTCATTATCAATCATACTGTAATTTTTTTATTATAATTGTATAAATAACTTTTATTTACTATAATATAAAAATTTAATGTAATTGTTATGAATATTTTTTATCACCATCCAACATAATTGAAGTTTAAAAGATACAAGATCTATGCTAAAATTTTATTATTATGATTATTATTTGTTCTTTGTATTATTTTGATCAAGTAATGAATTATAACTTTTATTAGTGTATAAAAAAGAGATTCATTAGAATTTAAAAGATTGAAATAAACAAACATTTAAAATATATTTTAATTTGAATTTTTTTTCCTTTTATATTTTTAAAAAAATATTTTAAAATTTTATCAACTAGGTTTCATTAATGTTTGCAACTTTAATAAATGTGTTGGTTCTCATGAAACTTTATTTGGTATTATAATCTAAAATGTAAACAATTCTAATTTATTTTAAATTTTTATTATGATTATTTGTTCTTTGTATCATTTTGATCAAATGATATATTATAACTTTTATTAGTGTATAAAAAAGAGATTCATTAGAATTTAAAAGATTGAAGTAAACAAACATTTAAAATATATTTTAATTTGAATATTTGTTTCCCTTTTATATTTTAAAAAAAATATTTTAAAATTTTATCAACTAGGTTTCATTAATGTTTGTAAATTTAATAAAGGAGTTGATTCTCATAAAATTTTATTTAATATTATAATCTAAAATGTAAATAATTATAATTTATTTTAGACTTGTATTATGATTATTATTTGTTCTTTGTATCATTTTGATCGAATGATGAATTATAACTTTTATTAATATATAAAAAAGAGATTCATTCGAATTTAAAAATTGAAGGCAACAAACATTTAAAATATATTTTAATTTGAATATTTGTTTTTCTTTTATATTTTTTAAAAAATATTTTTAAATTTTATCAACTATGTTTCATTATATTTGCAAATTTAATAATTATTTTGTTTTCTCATGAAATTTTATTTGGTATAATCTAAAATGTAAACAATTATAATTTATTTTAAAGTATTTGATATCGAAAAAACAATCATCCTTCTAATATTGAATATTTGATAATATTATGTTTTTTTTACCATAACTTTTTATTATTTTATAAAAATTAATTAAAATTAATATTGTATTAGTAAGTAAATGAGTATGAGTACGAGATTATACCCGTTATCCTATGAAAATGAAATAAAAGTTTGATACCCGTTGAATTTAGGTATGGAGATGTGAATGAATTTTTTTACGAGAATAGGTATGGAATAACCCGTGCCCGTCCTGCCCGATGCCGTTCCTAATAACCATTTATTATTCTGCCCTTTGGTTAACCTTGAAAAATATGCACATGCTATTCATGTTACATGCACACAATATCCTAGTGAGTAAATGTTTTTCCTGCTTCAAAATTTATACCCTATCACTGATGTCATGATCTTTCTACATGTTCGATGCACACAAAGATCAAATAGTGGCAAAATCCAGAAATGAAAAAAGTAAAATAGCAGAAATAAAGAGGGGTTCAGGTTTTCACCAACAATGACTTGCATATCGATATACAACTCTTCAACACTTAGAAATTATGTTAATACAATATAACTTCCATGGTGAATCCTACATATTGTAACATATCCACCATTGTTGTAAAATCTGGTAGTGAATGTGTTGCTTTTATACATGGTTTATCATCAACTAAGTTATAATAGTGATTATGTATCTAGAACATCTTTAACTGAAGCTTTGAATTTCAACAGCCTGCAAATCAAAGTCATTGATTATATTGTAAATACAGATGAAAAAAGTTGAACAAAAATACAATCCAGAAAGTTAAACAAAATTGAACATGAATCTAATACTATGTTAATAGTTAAATAAACAGCAGGGTATCCGCCAAAAAAAAGTCAAACAGGATTAATCTTCAGAAAAAATAACATTATGTAACAGTTTTCTGATATCAGTAGAGTTGGTTAAAAAAGGAGGTTGTTTATGTTCAGAAAATTCTAGTTATAGTTGCAGAATAATGATAGCATTTTTAGCTTAGTCATAAATGTTTTTCTGTTTTACATAATTTTGTCTGTTTAAACTAGTAATATAACACTTCATTTTAGCTATTTTTTGTGTAGTCTTATACCATGTTTCATTTCATATATCATTCCTATAGCCAATACCGTATAGTTCCTGTAATCAGAATCGATATTAAACCAATAAAACCTTAAGGTTTACCAATTATGTCTCTTATTTTCTAAACCTGTCTCTATGTATGTCCTAAGAAGCAATTGAAACAAAAACCTTATTGATTTAATCTCTATAGTTACAATGATTTCCCATCTAGCTTATATACTTAAAAACATTTCATTTTAATATATTCTTTTAGTTCTTACAATAAGGAGTAAAGAGTACAGGATTAAAACAGGAGTTAAAAGTATACCAATGAAAGAAAAAATAACTAAAAGAACCAACTGAGTAATATAGCCTAGAGAAAATTAAGAGGTTAGGGGCATGCATCTTACCTTTTTGGTTGGACATACTAGGCAGTTTAAATCTGTCAGTGATTTCTAATATAAAAATCAACAAAAACTATCTCATTTAGTACTTAAAAACAACTTGAGACTTCATAGTTGCAATTGTACTTTGTCAAAAACAATCTCAGTGACAAATATTTCCAAACAATATGAACGCCCGCATGTTGGTTCAAACTACACTAAATCTTGATCACCATTGAATATTCAAAATTGATAACCTAATTAGGACCACAATTTATATACATGTATAAAGTAGGAACCTCATTGCTTTAACCAAAAAGTGTATTACTCTTATAAATGGAAAATTTATCATAGATAAAGGTAAAGGTATTTCTAAGGAATCCAGCAAAACCGTGAGTGGAACCACCACTCATGCCAAAACAACCACTCCCAAAATCAACTCAGCAGTTCTTTCTTAACAGAAAGGGGCAAACTTAGAAACTACACACAAAGGAAGCCAAAAAACGAAAAAAAATATATATATATATTCAAATGAAAAGTTACATTTCAGAAATTAGATATAAAGGGGAGATGAAAAGAAAGAAAAATTAGATGGACAACTTACATTTAAAAGAATGTCCTTAACAGAAAGACTTAAAACATATGCATAGAACCGTTCTTAGTGAACAAAAACATGGGGACACAAGCAAAAGTGCTATTTATGAAAAATGCAATAATATTTTTAGATAACAAGAGACCAAAATGCAATGAAATTGCAACATAATTTCAGAAACAAATACCTTCAAATGATGAGAAAGCATAAGAAACTCTGTCAGTACTTCTTACAACTTATGAATCATTTATCTGACAAAAAATCCAGTAGCTACACTTAACATTCAAGAACTTTCTAATAATCTGCTGATAAACACATACAATCAGCCTGGCTTTTCAGGAAAACGGTGCCTGGTGTCATAGAACCACCGCCAAAATGTTAGCAATAATAGCAACAGAAAGTAGCAGAGCTGTGCAAGAATTATTAAACAGGAGTCCATTTATAGCTGAAAAATTACATAAGCAAATAAAATACATGTCTTATTGACTCATTCAGTCAGAAAACTGGAATTCAAACTATCGTGTGATTTTACTAAATTTTCTTAACAATTATTATACACTGCCACCAATCAGCAAATGCTCTATCAGTCATGAATGCTACATTTCTAAAACTACAACAATTACATTCAGGAAAAAAAGAATAAAAGAGAATATGATGTATCTGGTTTTCTTGGCATTAATCTCCACCAACAACAAAACTTCCTCAATGCAGGCAGGAAACAAGGTTCCTACTTCCTCCTAATATGGCATCATCCTTGACTCATGAAACACGGTGATCGCACAACGAAAGAAAAACGCTAAGGAACAATCACAAGAATCATAACGAACAAGAATTCAAAGACATTATCACATGGTTAAAAGAATCAGTCACTCATCAGCTTTCTTCACATCAGAATAGTAATTCAAGTACCACCGCACAAATTTCTTCAAACCACTATGCAGATCTGTGGTCGGCTTATACCCAAGCTCTCTCTGCGCGTAGCTAATGTTGGCATGTGTAAACTGAACATCACCATTCCGTGGCAACCTCATTATGTTCCTCTTTGCCTTAGCCTTCAGAAGCCTCTCCAAAATGCCCACAAGATCACTAACCGGCACCGGTGAAGTATTTCCCAAATTGAACACCCTCAACTGTGCAGGCCCCCTTTTCTTCCCCCCACTCCCTGTGCTTTTTTCTGCAGTATCCAGAGCCCCTAAACAACCCCTCACAATATCATCAATGTAAGTAAAATCCCTAGCAACGGTGCCATGATTGGCAGCCTCAAATATAGGTATCACCTTCCCCTTCAGAATATCCCTTGTGAAGAAGAAGTAAGCCATATCAGGCCTACCCCAAGGGCCATAAACAGTGAAGAACCTCAAGCCAGTCAATGAAAGACCATAGATATGGTTATAAGTGTGAGCAATCTCCTCACCAGCCTTCTTAGTGGCAGCATACAAACTAGCAGGCTGATCAGTCCTATCCCTCTCAGAGAATGGAACCTTAGTGTTGAGTCCATAAACTGAGCTACTAGATGCCCAAACAATAGCAGGCTGTGGATTCACACTCTTACAAACCTCAAGCAAATTCACAAAACCAGCAATGTTGCTATGCACATAAGAGCCAGGATTCTCCATGGCATACCTCACACCAGCCTGAGCAGCCAAGTGCATAACATGAGTGAAAGGAACAACCTCAAAAAGCTTCCTCAAGAGTGCTTCATCATTGATATCACCCTCGACTATGTACACTCCAGTGCGCTCCAAGAGCAACTGGCGCGCACGTTTCAGTGAAGGGTCGTAGTAGTCATTGAAATTGTCAATTCCCAGAACCCCATCACCGCGGCGTTTCAGAGCCGCAGAAACATGGGTGCCGACAAAGCCGGCGGCTCCAGTGACCAGAACGGCAAACCCATTTCGGGACCGGACCCGAGCAGAGGCTCGGACCCGTTTCTCCCAGACGGGTCCGCCCCAGTTGTAGGTCCTCAGTGACCTCCGTGAGAGGTCCGCCGGAACCGGCGTCGACGCCGGCGACCGGAAAAAGAAGATCAAGATCGCGCCCAAAAACACGAAGGACCACACGGCGAGCTTCGCCAGCGAGGTGTGCCACCGCACACGATTAAAGTACGTGGCTTTCTCCATCTTGAACTTCCCTGGAGTCGAAGGGGCACTGTCTATGTGTGACATTTGCTTCAGTTGGGACTTTCGATAGGGGAAATCTAGGATTTTGAAAGGTGCCCACGATTTCTCGTCCTCAGGTTCGACGAATTGCGAGGTCGATTTTGGTTTCTGGGATTGGATTTGAGGTTCCCAAAATTGTTGGGTTTCTAGGGTTTTCTGGTAGTGTTATAACGGTGACGATGATATATGGATTGGTTTGGCCGTGTTTGTTTCAGAGATGGGAAAGTTATGGAGAAAACAGGAAAAAAATAAAAGGGTGGTTTGGTGAGTTGTTTTTTTTTTTTTTTTCTTTTTTAAAAAAAAA
>Ga0209589_1013727_pt1 | contig 10457 bp, 4 predicted proteins | sample CowpeawhiteBW_FD_187525 | JGI IMG/M metagenome (GOLD analysis project Ga0209589, IMG submission 187525) | Root nodule microbial communities of legume samples collected from California USA - Cow pea white BW (SPAdes) (version 2) | ecosystem: Host-associated > Plants > Roots > Nodule | place: USA...
TATATAAATAAATATTTTCACAATATATATATATAAAAAAAGTTATATATATATATATATATATATATATATAAACAAATTAAAAAGAAAACAAATTTTAAAAAAAAGTAACGTCGACTCGAGCTCGTTAACTTGTCAGGGAATATTACACTTTGGACCCATTTTCTGATGGTAGATCAACGTAACTGACATATTTTGTACGGTCAAAGTGTAAGTCAGACTAAAACGGATCGAAGTGACATCACATCTACAAAAGAGTCCATGTTTTAGCTAGCTCTGTGTACTGATGCAAAACTAGTTAAAATTGTTTAAAATTAATATTAATAAGTATATTTATTACATATATTTATTAAAGTGTTAAATAAAAAAATTAATATTAATATATTACAAAGATTGAAGTAAAAGTTTGTGCTGGTTATGTAAAGAACTAATGCAAAACTAGTTAAAATGGTTCAAAATTAATATTAACATATTTATTCAAGTATATTTATTAAAGTATTAAATAAAAAATTAATATTAATATGTAAACGTTTGGGCTGGTTATTAAAGAACCGATGCAAAACTAGTTAAAATGGTTTACAATTAATATTAATATATTTATTAAAGTATTAAATATAAAATTAATATTAATATGTAAACGTTTGAGCTGGTTATGTAGAGAACTGATGCAAAACTAGTTAAAATAGTATAGAATTAACATTAATATATTTATTAAAGTATATTTATCAAGCATAGTTTTTAAAGTATTAAATAAAAAATTAATATTAATATATTGTAACTAAAACATTAAAAACTCTCTCAATGAGTTTTGGCTAGCCTAGCGAGCAATATTCTTTGGATTTTAAATAAACAAATTCATTTAGTGTGATGTCTCCTATGAATGTAACGTTGTTTCTCATGTATTTGATAATTTGATCTTTTATTATTATTTAAGAGATAATTACATTATATTTGAAATTTGATAAAAGAATGGAAATATAAACTTAAAGACGAGTTTATAGATATATGGTTTATCCTTCTCTAGCATAATTAATTTAATCATTATCAGTGACAGATCTAAACTAATAATCTTGAATAAGCCAAAATAATACACTCAATTTCTATATGTAATTACTATCACTAATACAACAAAAATTTATATATGAAATTCTTACGTGTAATTATACGAATCTTAAAAAACAAGTTCTCTAATTTAACAATTGGATCATTCTTATCATGGTTTAGAATATGTGAAGAGGTCAAATATGTGTTATTTTCTTCTTCACAGCTACCTTCCCTTTTATAACTCTTGAAAAATGAAACTATATTTTTCATCAATATACATTTAAAAATGGAATGAGAGACGTAATTATTTAAAAAAAAATTATAAAAATTAAGCTATAATTAAAACTCAGTTATGAAAAAATACATAGTAAATAATTTTTCTTTTTATGTACATAAAAAATAACTATACAAAATGCTCATAAGATAAAACATAATATTATCAAACTAATATTTTCCTATCAAGTGAGACAAGATAGTAATTTTTTTTTCTTTAAGAATGAAAAAAAAAATGAGAAATAAGAGCATAAATACTCATGTCGTGTCTGTAAGAACTCCTATCCCAGCTTCTCATCAACTTATATCTTAATTTATGTGACTTAGATATTTTTGAAGAAAAGAAATATATGTTACTAGATGATAATTCGTAATAAAAAAAACAATTGACATATTATCCTATATATGATCAAAAATTCATATAAATTTAATCATTATCTTCATGATTATTTCCATAATCAATTTAATTTATCATTACAAGAAATATTTCATTTCATAAACCATATATACTTCATCTCAATTTAAATGCCAATAAATCAAACCAACTCTTCCATTTCATTAATTTAATATCCAAATATAATATAATACTTAAATATAAAAAATAGTGAAAGATAAATCAATTTTAGCATTTAAAAATATTTAAAAACTCATTTATTTGAAGTTCATAAAATACTCTCTTGCTCAACCAACTTTGGGCTTGCTCAACAAATCAAATACATTTTGAAATCCACTTAGACAAAATTATACTCGCTAAACCAAGGCCTCAATACAACGAGTGCATTTTGGCTCGTCCAACAAAAATTCTTCTTATATAATAATGACCACTGGAAGATTTTAAAAAAATAGTTTCATTGAGCAAAAATATATATCATTCAATGACATCAAACACGGGAAGGGACTCTCCCAATGAGACTTGATTCACTTAGTGAATCAAAACACTAAGAATCTTATTTAAAGGCTTGCCCAATAAATTTTAACGAACCTATAACAAGCAATGCTCTTTGGATTTTAAATATACAAATTGCACTTAGTGGGATGATGATTTGTCCAAACAATCTACATAATTCAAAATCCAAAATGACATATTTGATCATTAAATTGGCTCAAACTAAATTTTTTTCTTCATTTCTTGCCAAAATAGATATATATACAATTGAAAACAACATCACATTGAACTAATTTGATTAAAATAACCAAAATTTAAACTATCCAAAATACTTAACATACCATAAATAAGTCAAGAATATCAATTTAAACAAACCCCTCAGACCCCCTTCAACTTTGAGTTATGAAAAGCCAAAAAAAGATTATAAATTTAAGATTTAGAATTGAGAATGTAAGTCTATTCAAAAGGCACGTCAAGAAGGAGGGATTCTCAAAAAGACGATTGTAGAGAGAAAAGATGCATAAACCACCCCAACTTTGAGATATGAAAAGCCAAAAAAAAAAAAAAAAAAAAACTAAAACAAGAAATTTAAGTCTCTTCAAAGATCCACCGAGAAGGGATTCCAGAAATTACCAAAAAACCAACAATGGGAATTTGTGTCAAACAAAGAAGAATGGATAAAGTAGTAAATTGGTCGTCTGAAATGACAAAAGACCCAACATAATCGACATGTGTTATATATATATATATATATATATATATATATATATATATATATATATATATATATATATATAACAAATTGTATTAAAATATAAAATATTTACATTATCTTAATCTTAATTTTCTAATTCTAAAATAATAATCAATTTTTAAAATTGAAAGATATTTTTAAAACAAAATTATTTCTTAAAAATTAATTTAATAAACCTTAAAAATCATGAACGATATCGTCTTACATAATCTTACTTTTGAATTGGATGATAGTGAATTTAAAACTATTCTGAATGAAGTTGAAGTTGATTAACACAATGTTATCTTCAAATCATTATAAAGTGTTATCAACTTTCATGTCAATATGAACTAGTTGAAAGATACCTCTTATTTATTATCGAATTAGTTAAATCAAGCTCAAATCTCAAGGTACGTTCTCCACCCTTCCTCGCATTTTACAAAATATCAATCGACAATCACACATGAACAAATCAAAAATAGTCTCGTCAAATGGCTTTACGTGATCTTTTTTTTTCTTCTGAAAATAAAATTACAAAATTATTGATCCGTGAATTTCACCTTTTAAATACGGATTTAGATGGAGTGCAAACTTAAATGAGTACGGACTTAAACAAAGGTCTACCGTATGATAAAGAAACAAAAGACATTATAACATAATACAAATTAGGTTTAATTACTCTTTTGATTGCAATTTTTATCCAAAAGTGTCAAATTAGGTTTTTTTAAGTTTTAAGTTGGTCTTGATTTTTTACAAATTGATGCAATGTGGTTCTTTTCATTAAATTTCTTAAAACGGATCAAAGATTTTTCATCAAAGTTGAAATTGTTAATGATGATTTGCTTTATTAATTTAATTAACATACTCATAATACCAATTTTGATAAAAAAAACATTGATTCACTTCATATGTATAAAAAACAACTCTAGCTAAAAATAATTATTTTTTAGGGTAAAATAAAACATTCCTAAATATAAATCATTGGATTAAAATGTGTAATAACAATCAAATGGGTATATAATTATAGGTTCAGAACTTTCTTTTTAAGTAATTTCGGATAAATAAATAATTTAAATGAATGAATATAATTCAAAACCACTGCATAAACAGGGCCAACTTTCCTATTTTTCAAAATTTATTAAAATTTTTACTTAAATTTTATTAATTTGCTATGTATTTTTTTAAATAGTATTTAAAAGTTAAAATTATTTTTTAGTTATAATGTTTAGCAGTATTAATTTAATAATTAAATAATAAATAAATTATAATCTATATTATTTAAAAAAACAAATTATAAACAATAACAAATATATAAAAATATAAAATAGTAAAATTTATTAAAATATAAAATAGTAATAATTATTGGAACTAAATTTTTGTAAAAAAATAATAATCCAATAATAAGATTAAAAATAAAAAAAAATATTAAAGTATAAAAAAAAATAAAAAAAGTTAAACACAATCAAATTTTAAAATTATAATATATTTGAATTGAGTTTAGTATACGTAGATGTAAATGTTATAATTGTATATAGTATATAGGTATGTTATTAAAATGAATTTTTAATTTTGTAAAAGAATAATTAAATAATTAAATTCTTACCTAATAACATTTAATGAAAAAAGGTATGATCATTGTTAATAGTAAATAATAATGAGAAAAATGAATGTTTTTTTTTTTATATTTCAGTTTACCTATAAGACATTTTGAATTAGACTATATTAGTATAAATTGGAAGTAATCAGTGTTCTTAGCAAAATAATGAAAAAGTCAATGTAAATCATATTCACTTATGAATTTGAACTTTCACTTCGGAAATTAATAGAATAAATTGAAATTAATGACTGAAAGAGTTGACCTAGTACTAGTATGCAATTTCAGCTTTAGATATAATAAAAAGCTCAGAATCATATGACAAAAGGTATTTCATTTATAGCTTTTTATATTTTCAGTGTTAACAAATGTTATATGCAAAACTGTTTAAATATTAAGTCCTACTAAAGTAGTAAAATCTGCCATAGAAAAATAAATTTTAGAGTAGATTTGAGAAAACTTTGGTTATCTTTAGTGCATTATTTATTCCAATACGTGTTTGTTTTTAATATTTTTTTATTTTTTAGGAAAATTATCATAATTAAATGTATTTTAAAATAAATAAGATTTGAATTTGTTTTAATAATAATATACAGGTATGATGAGAGTCAAAATACCTCATAACATAATGTAATCGAATAATTTATTTACTACATAGTAATATGTCCTTAAAAATAATTTTATATATAGATTATTGGATATTAAAATGTGTAATAATAATCAAATGTGTATATAATTATATAAGTTCAGGATTTTTTTAAAGTAATGTTTGGATAAATAAATAATTTAATGAGTAAATATACTCTGAGATCGTGCGTAAACACGAACAGACTTTTTACTTTTTATTTTCAAAATTTACTAAAATATTTATTTAATTTTTATTAATTTTCTATATAGTTTTTTAAATTTTATTGAAAAGTTAAAATTATGTAAAATATTCAGTTATAATTTTTCAATAATGTTAACGGTATTAATTTAACAATTAAATAATAAATAATTTTCAATGTATATTATTTAAAGAAATAAAATTATAAACAATAATAAATTAAAATATAAAATAGGAATATAAGTTAAACATAATCTAATATTCCTTAAAATATAAAATAGTAATAATTATTGGAACTAATTTTTTGTTAAAAATATAATACAATAATGAAATTACGAATAATAAAAAATGTATTAAAATATAAAAAAGAGAGTTAAACATGGTCAAATTTTAAGAGAAATAATATATTTGAAATGATTTTTTTAGTAGATGTAAATGTTATAATTGTATATAATATATAGGCATGTTATTAAAATGGATTTTTAATTTTGTACAGGAATAATTAAATTATTAAATTATTACCTAATAACATCTAATGAGAAAGGTATGGTCACTGTTACTAGTAAATAATAATGAGAGAAATGAAAGTTTTTTGAAATTTCATTTATTTAGAAGACATTTAGAGTTAGACTATATTACTATAAATTGGAAGTAATCACTGAAAAAGTTAATGTAAATCATATTCATTAATGAATTTGAGCTTTCACTTAAGAAATTACTATAATAAATTGAAATTAATGACTGAAATTTGTGTTGACCTAGTATTAGTTATGTCATTTTAGGTTCAGATATAATAAAAAGCTCACAATCATGTGACAAACGTATTGTATTTGTAATTTTTCGAAGAAAAATAAATTTTAGTGTAAATCTGAGAAAATTTTTGTTATCTTTAGTGTATTATTTATTCTAAGATGTGTTTTTTTTCTCCTTTTTTTGCAATACTTTTTTTTTTAGGAAAAAGATCACAATTAAATGTATTTTAAAATTAATAAGATTTGAATTTGTTTTAATAATAATATATAATGCGTAATAATCAAATGAGTATATAATTATAGGCTCATGATCTTGTTTTTAAGTAATGCTTGGATAAATAAATAATTTAAATGAGTAAATATAGTCTGAGACCCGTGTGAAACACGGGCAAACTTTTTTGCTTTTTTATTTCAAAATTTATTAAATTTGTAGTAATTATTGGAACTAAATTTTTGTAAAGATAAATATGATCCAATAATAAAATTACAATAATAAAAACTATATTAAAATATAAAAAAAGTTAAACATAATCGAATATCAAAATAATAATATATTTAAAAGGTAATATATTTTTGTAATTGAGTTTATTATATGTAGACGTAAATGTTATAATTGTATATAGTATATAGGTATGTTTTTAAACTGGTTTTTTAATTTTGTAAAAGAATAATTAAATAATTAAATAATTACCTAATAACGTTTAATGAAAAAGGTATGGTCATTCTTAATAATAAATAATAATGAGAGAAGTTAATGCTGTTTGGTATTTCATTTATATAAATTGAATTAGACTATATTATTATAAATTGGAAGTAAACGTTGTTCTCACTAAAGTAATGAAAAAGTTAATATAATTCATATGAGTTTTCACTTAAGAAATTAATAGAATAAACTGAAATTAATGACTGTAATTTGGCTTGACTTATGTAATGTTAACTTCAAATGTAAATAATAAAGAAAAGGTCGGAATCATATTATATATGTAATTTTATATATTTGGTGTTAGTAAATGGTTAAAATAATGAATCCAATACATTTGACTATTACTAAATAACATATGTGTCAATTCTCTTAACTATTAAAATAATTCTAATAAAATTCAAAAAATTAAAATTTTTGTACCAAGACTACATTTGTTTTTATTATACTAAAGATAAAATATAAGTATTTAGTCAGATTTAATTCTTAATATTACAAAGTTAAAGGTATTCTCTAACTTTTTTTTTTTTGAAGAGTGTGTAATATATTTTACCAAAATTAAAGTATTTGGTATCTAATTATACACATTATCAAACCTTAAAGTATTACTTTCACCTATTGAATGATTTATTTTGTTTCAGAAATTTATTGAAAATAAAAAATTGTTTATTCACTAAGAAATTAATGTGTTTTATGATTTTCTAATTTATAATTGACAGTAAAAATATGTTAAGGAATGTAATAAAGACACTGTTCCTGAACTAATCAAACCTTAAGCAAGACTTTACAGAATTCATTCCAACAAAAAACAATCTTGTCATCATCATATGAAACTATAATTAAATAATAACGTAAGAAGTCATTTATATCAATAAATGTATCTTAATTGCGTTATTTTTAAGCTAATTAACTTCACACTCACATATATATACTGGTTATTGTTGACATAGACCTCTCACAGAAGGGAATAAGAAAGGTTGGAACAATGTGTTCATTTGACAGAAGAGTTTCCATAGGATGGGTGTTAATTATGGTTGTTTTTTTGTCCTCTGCAAAGAATGCTATGTCGGTCGATCTCCATCTCCATGTGCAGGTCACAAATTCTTTGGCTTCAAAAATTATACTATCTGTTTATTGCAACCATGTTGATTTTAAGCAGCGTCTTATTAATCCCGATCAGTCTTATCAATGGGATTATTCTGGAGATCTTCCACCTTCCATACAACCATTCCTATGTTTATTTCATTTAGGTGACGACCTTCAACTTTATATGTTTAATTTTGTTACATTGTTTGATTCAGATTGTAAACAACACTGTCAATGGTTCGTAAAAGAAGCTGGACCATGTAGGTATTACGAGTCCAAGGAAGTTTGCTTTAAATGGCTCCCTCACATAAAGAGTCTTAATTCGTCTACTGAACTAAAACATTAGAGTCTTAGTTAAAGACTCTCTCAATGAGTTTTGGCTGCCTGGTTTAGCAAGCAATGTTTTTTGGATTTTAAATAAACAAATTGACTTATTGTGATGTCCCATATGAATGTAACGTTGTTTCTCATGTATTTGATAATTTATTTTTATTATTATTTAAGAGATAATTATATTATATTTGAAATTTGATTAAAGAATGGAAATAGGAATTTAATGAGGACTATATAGATATATCGATTATCCTTGTTTAGCATAATTAATTTAATTATTATTAGTGGCGGATCTAAACCAATAATCTTGGATAAGTCAAAATAATACACTCAATTTCTACATGTAATTACTATCACTAATATAACAAAATTTATGTATGAAATTCTCACTCGAATCTTACAAAACAAGTCCTCTAATTTAACAATTGGATCATGAATACCATGTTTTAGAATATGTGAAGAAGTCGAATATGTGTTGCTTTCATCTTTAGGACTATCTTCCCTTTTATAACTTTTGAAAAATGAATCTATATTCTTCATCAATAGACATAGTAGATAATTTTTTCTTTTATATTCATAAAAAATAACTATACAAAATGCTTATGAGATAAAAAATAATATTATTAAATTAATATTTCACTATTAAATAAAACAAGATAGTAAAAAAAAAATTCTTTAAAAATGGAACAAAATAAATGAGAAATAAGAGCATAAATACTTATATCGTGTATATAAAAATTTCTATCTATCTCAGCTTCTCATCAGCTTATACCTTAATTTATGTGACCTAGATCATTATTAAAGAAAAGAGATATATGTTACTAGATGATGATAATTCTTGATACACAAAAACAATTGGCATATTATCATTTATATGATCACTAATTCATATAAATTTAATCATTATCTTCATGATTATTTTCATAATCAATTTAATTTATCATTACAAGAAATATTTCATTTCATAAACCATATATACTTCATCTCAATTTAAATGCTAATAAATCAAACCAACTCTTTCATTTCATTTACTTAATATCCAAATATAATATAATACTCAAATATAAAAAAAAGAGTGAAAGATAAATCAATTTTAGCATTTAAAAATCTTTAAAAACTCATTTATTTGAAGTTCATAAAATACTCTCTCGCGCAGCCAACTTTCGGTTTGCTCAACAAATCAAATACATTTTGAAATCCACTGAGATAGAATTATACTCGTTCAACCAGGGCCTTAATACAATGAGTGCATTTTGATTAGGGGTGGCAAAACGGGCAAGTCCGACCTGTCTATGGCCCGTAAAAAACGGGATGGGCCGGACTGGCCCGTCAAATTGAAACGGGCCAACAATCACAACTTATCCCCTATTGAACAGGCTAACGGGCTAGACCGAGCTGGCCCGTCCACTTTTTTTTCTTTTTTTTAATTTTTTTAAAACTTTTTTAATTTGTTTTTAATTTTTAATTTTTTAAAATTTGTTTAAATTTACATATAAATTATTATTAAAGGCATATTTAATCAAATAAAATATTTTTAAAATTTTCAATTGATTAGTTAATGTTTTTAATTGGATAACTTAAAATAATTATTCAATTTACATATTAAATTATTCAATTATAACTAATAATTGAAACTTAATTTGTAGGTGTTAATCATTTAAATTATAATACTATTATATATTTACATATTTAAAAATATAAAAAATAATCTTTTTAATTACTTTTATTTTATTTTATTTTTTTAAAACTGGCCAACGGGCCAAGACGGGCTGGCCCGTACTTTAGCCCATCAAGTTGATGGGTTGGACGGGACGGGCCAAAACGGACTGACGAGTTGAAAACCATTCGATCCGCGAAAATAATAGTATAAGGTTTCATAGGTGTATGGCAACGGGGCGGGACGAGCACGAGTTTCGCTATCCCATACTCATCCCCATAAAAAGAATTCATCCACATCCCATACCCAAACCCAACGGGTATTAAACTTTTGACTCATCCTCATCCCCACCGGGTAACGGGTATAATCTCGTACCCATACCCATACTCATTTTCTTACTATTTCAATATTAATTTTAATTAATTTTTATAAAAAAAAAATTATGATAAAGGAAACATAATATTATCAAATATTCAATATTAGAATGATGATTGTTTCTTTGATATCAAATACTTTAAAATAAATTATAATTTTTTACATTTTATATTATAATACCAAATAAAATTTCATGAG
>Ga0209589_1013731_pt1 | contig 10453 bp, 6 predicted proteins | sample CowpeawhiteBW_FD_187525 | JGI IMG/M metagenome (GOLD analysis project Ga0209589, IMG submission 187525) | Root nodule microbial communities of legume samples collected from California USA - Cow pea white BW (SPAdes) (version 2) | ecosystem: Host-associated > Plants > Roots > Nodule | place: USA...
ACCTGACACCAGCTTATATTTTTGAGGAGGATGTTAAGCACTTCCACTCAGTACGTTGCTTAACGCAAATATCAGTTGATATTGTTTTTATGATTTAGAACCTACAAGACTACAGTGGCGTTTTTTTTTTTGGAAACAAGATAGAAAAAAAAAAATCACTTTCCTTTGGGTTAAAATGTTTACCATACTTTGATGTATTTTGGGGTGTCGGCTTAACAGATATGCCAAAGAATATAGTGATACCTAGCATGACCTTTTATAAAAATAAAAAACGTTACTATACCTTAATGGTTTTGGTACTTTTAGTGAGTACATTTATATATCTTTATAGTCGTGGGTAGGTTTTTTTAAGTTTAGTTTATGTAAGCTTGGTTATTTTAAAGTGACAGGCATTGAAATGTTGAACGCATAATGACTTTCTCTGTGTTTCCATAAAAGGGTTTCTGCAAATGCTTAAGGACTCTTCGGTCAGGGTCGCATAAAGTCTTTCAAACTTTCTATATTACCTAGATTAAACCCTGAATTGGAAACATAAATTATCAATTTGATGTAATCTTGATTTTTGTTTTGAAATTTTTTTGTTAGGGAAACATTAAGCTGTAGTTGATCATTCAAGTGATTTTATTATATTTTATTGGATGCATTCTAGAGAAAGTGTTTCACTGAATGTACTTCTATCATACTTTTTTGTGTAGGTTCAAAAACGTGCCTGTGACAAGTTTGAGCCTACATTTTACCCTCGATTCAAGAAATGGTGTGATGATTACTTTTATATCAAGGTATTATTCTTCAACATTTTTCACACAGTGAAGATATTACTGTATTTTTTCAGTATAGCCTTTGGGCCTGTTTCATAAAAGCAAAACTTAACAATCACATGGACTTATGGTTAATTTTGATGAGTTTAATATATGACGACTTGGAGGGTATAATAATTAATAAGCAAGAAACCAATGGTGGTAAATGGGTAACGGACTAACAGTAATGACTGTAGTAGAGAATAAAATGACGGGAATGGAAGAAAATGTGATGCAGGGGGGTATCTAGAAGCCATGAATTTAAATGAAGTGGCTTGGCAATAGTTGGAGGTTTTCTGCATGTGGTTATTGTGTGAGAAATACAGCAAGTGGCAAACACAATTATCACCAAGTATTTCTTAGCATTAACTGAGATAGTGATTTCTGAGATACTGATTTTTTGTATGCAATGTAACAGGTTCATTTGATTTGTAAACCTTAAATTGTGAAAATGAAGGTATGTGGGGTGAAATATGACCTCATTGACAACATTGGGTGGACAATCTTTTTTTTTTCTCATTATCTGTTTATGCTCTGTTTTGAGAAATGTCATTTCTTCTTACTGTTCGTCCTAATACCATTTTAGGAAAAATATTAATGAAAAATATATGCATTTAAAGGCTTGTTTAACAGTCAGGCTTCCCAAAGGATACAAGCAAATTAAGTTCCTATATTGTCCTGTGTTTGGTGCATACTGGTAGATAATAATGTAAATTGTATGCAAATGACAAATTTACTATTGTGAAAAAGTATTGGTAGTCATGGGAATGACATTAACAGCAGAAGTGGTGGTCGTAGTAGCAATTGTGACAATAATGGAAACAATGAAGGGAAGTATAGGAATGATGGCATCAAGGTCTGGTGATGCTACAGCGATGGAGGCAATATATCTTGTGGCAGTGAATATAATAGTTGCAAAAGTGGCAATGGTGTTGGTTACTTTAGCTGTAGTAAGAACAATGGTGATGGCGATGTAGTGAACATTACCGTGTTGCGCAAAGATGGTATCAACAATAATGGTGGTAGTAGCAATGGTTGTACTGCTAGTTACAACAATTGTAGTGGTAGTGGTCGTGAAACAAATGAGTTGTGGGTAAATAATGGAAAATTGTATCTGTCATATTGTGTTCATGACCTAAACCTTTTCCTTGTGGTAAACTTCCGGCAAGACTAACATGATAGGATAAGCTTATCCTATCCAATTGACTTACCAAACAATAGCATAACTTATTCTATATTCTTTGTCTTAAATACTAAACGTTGACAAAACATTTGATACTTTTCATGTTGCAAGGAAGAAGTAGGCGTAAGTTTAGAATTGTACCTTGTGTTTCAGTCTCTTGTTTGTCAGTTATCATACACAGTGGTCCCATATTGTAGTGCACCAGTTGAGAAAAAGAAAATATAATGTCTAACTAGATGTTCCAAGGATGCCTTCTGCTATATTTGTAAAGGACTACAATGAATTTATTTGAAGTATATTTTTAATTGAACTTTGGTGCATGAGCATATGCTGCTGTTGTTTTGTTTTCATTGATTTTCCTTTTATTTCTCCACTCAGCATCGAGGTGAAAGAAGAGGGCTTGGAGGGATATTTTTTGATGATCTGAACGACTATGATCAGGAGATGCTACTTTCCTTTGCTACTGGTGACTGTTTGCAATATAAGTTTGATGTTTCACACTGGATAGAAATCTAATTGTCACTATCTCATGCTGCTTAAACAATTATTTTCTTGCAGAATGTGCAAATTCTGTTATTCCTGCTTATATACCTATCATAGAGAAAAGGAAGGATTTACCCTTCACAGAACATCAGAAAGCATGGCAACAATTGCGAAGGGGACGATATGTTGAATTCAATTTGGTACGCTTTTTAATCCAACTATAGGCTAAAGTGTACTTCTATACTCTTTTTTATCAGTATCAAATGTCTTATCTAACATTTTTCGGCCACAGGTATATGATAGGGGTACAACATTTGGACTGAAAACTGGGGGCAGGATAGAGAGTATTCTTGTATCTCTCCCACTGACAGCCCGGTGGGAATATGATCATGTATGATTTTGGAATCTTTATTTTAAACAAGTAGATATCAGATACCTCTAATTTTTAACTTACGAAATTGTTACTGAAACGGCGATGACATCTTGTATGCAGAAACCGGAAGAAGGAAGCGAAGAATGGAAACTCTTGGATGCGTGCATCAACCCCAAGGAATGGATCTAATTCCTCTGTTGACCCCCAATCTCAGCTTTTACTAATAATAAGAGAGGTTGTGTATATCGTCACAACTGTTAGCATGTTGTAGGTGGATTGTAAATCACGTATTTCGCTTGAGTCATCCGTGTAAAGCTTGAAATGCAGGCAATTGTAATGTTTAGGCTGCATCTGTAGTGTACCCACTGTCAACCGTATTCCATAAGTACCTCCTCATACCAGATAACTTCAATGCCAGTGTACTACACCTCAGACTAGTAATTTAGTATGTTATGTTTACGGGTATAATGTTTTTTGCTGAAATATCTTTGTAATTGAATTTAAGTAAGCATTTAAAATTTCCGGTGTTCATTTGCTTTTAATTTACTCAGAACAATTATTCAATAAAACAATAAAACTTGTCAGAATGATATTTAACTGTGTCAAAATTTACATAATGCATTTCACCCCCATCATCGTTGATGTATTTCTCAGCAATGGTGAAAAAATATACATACGGCAAAACAAAAGATAAAAAATGACACATAACTCCTGATCTTTGATTTAATGCTCTGATCCATCATAAGGAATCCTGTCAGGCCAATCAAGAAACTTGTAGCCTTGAAGTGATGGTGGCAAGTAAGTCTGTGTGGAGGAAGGGTTGTCCGGAGGGTAGATGTATCCCTTCGCATACCCAATTTCCTTCATTAATTTGGTTGGAGCATTCCTCAAATGCAGAGGCACCCCCTCATTCTGTCCCGCAGATTCCCTCACTGCCTTCTGCGCGGCCCCTAAGGCTCGATACACTGCAACAGATTTAGGTGCCAAGGCCAAGTAAGCAACGCACTGTGCAAGAATTACATTGCATTCGGGCATTCCCAAGAAGTGGCAAGCTTGGTAGCAAGAAACAGCCTGATTAAGAGCTAATGGATCAGCCAAACCAACATCCTCACTTGCGAATCGTATGAGTCTGCGTGCAATGTAAAGAGGCTCTTCACCTCCCTCTAACATTCTTGCCAACCAATAAATACCTGCATTCGCATCGCTTCCCCTCATAGACTTGTGCAGCGCGCTGATCAGATTATAGTGCTCTTCCCCTGCTTTATCGTAAGCAAGATGCTTGCACTGAAGTGCTTCCCTTGCATCATCAACACTAACAACAGCAACCTTATAATCCTCGTTTGTATGAAGATCTTCCACCCCTTCTTCTTTTTGTTTACCATGTTGTACCCTCGCTGCTGCAGTAACAGCTGCAATCTCCAGAGCATTGAGGGCCACCCGAGCATCTCCATCGCAATTGTTGCTTATATAATCAACAGCATCCTCTTTAACATCAACTTGAACCCCCGCGCTCTGCACCAACCCTTTGTCGGCGTCACTGACAGCGCGGTTCAGAAGCAAGGCAAGGTGGTGGGGTTGGAGAGGGTTAAGGGTGAGGACACGGCAGCGAGACAAGAGAGGTGTAATCAAATGGAAAGAAGGGTTCTCAGTGGTGGCCCCAACGAATACAATGCTGCCATCTTCAATGACGGGTAAGAAAGAGTCCTGCTGGGACTTGTTGAACCGGTGAACCTCGTCCACGAAGAGAACGGTGGATTGGTTGGATTTAAGTCTGAGTTTTCGAGCCTCGTCAACGGCGTCCCTGACGTCCTTAACGCCACTAGTGACGGCGGATAAGGAGACAAACCGGTAACGTGTTGCGGTTGAAGATTTAACGATGGCTTTAGCGATAGTGGTCTTACCAGTACCAGGTGGACCCCACAGGAGGATGGAGGGGAGGCGGTTGCGTTGGATTGCGGAGCGAAGGAGGGAGTTGGCGGCGAGGAGATGGTCCTGCCCTACGACGTCGTCGAGGGTCCTGGGACGCAAGCGCTCGTACAAGGGTTGGTGAATGTGAGTGTTGGCGTTTTTCTTCTCTGCGGTTTTCAAGAAGAAAGTGGGCCAGTTTTGTTGCGGTGGCGGTGGTGGCGGTGGTTGTGGCTGTGGATGCTGCGCAGAATGTGTAGAAGGTCTGGGACGTTTGGAAGGTTCTTCGTCTTCTTCTTCTTCTATTTGTTCCTGTGATTGCGATTGTGGAGGTGTGGGGGATTGAGAAGAATGGAAGAAGCGATCAAGCTTGGGCTGGAATGTGGAGGTGTTGGCGGCGTTGGATTTGTGAGTGAGAATCCATTCGGTGGCTTTGACGGTGGATTTGCCGCCGGTGGCGGCCAGGGCTTGAGCGGCTAACTCATCGGGAAAGCCCATACTGAGGAGTTGTTGCATCTCCATGTTCTGGATTCAGATTATTGTGAGTCTCGATGCAACGAAGGTATTGAGTATAATTCTTTCTTTTCCTCGTTATTCCTCCGCACCAATGCCTACTTCGTATATTCCAGAAGGAAACTATGCCTAACATGGTTTTCTTTTCTCGGACCCTTGGAATACAAATAGTTTCTTTTTTTTTTCTTACATTTTCAAAAATTAGTAATTTTCATTTTTATTTTAAATTGAATTATAATTTTACTATTTTTAATATATCAGTTATATTATTTTTATGATTTAAATCGAGTTTCACTCTATTATATTATTTGAATAAATCATGGTTCAATATTGACATATTCCGTTTTAAATATTTTTATAAAAAATATAATTTTAATATTAAATTATTAATTTAGTTGAATTCTAATAATTGAATACATTAATTCTTTTAAAATTGTTATACACATATTTTAACTATTTTGATGTACTCAGTACTGTTCCTATCTTTTAAAATAGGAAACATAGTTATTAAATCGACTAACGAGGCTACTTTAAAGGTGGTCTTATAATATTGACCAATTATGTATGAATTTGGTAAACTATTTGATCTAGAACCAGGGCTGGATATAAGAGAGCATTATTTTTCCCATAACTTTGTATAGAAAAGATATTTAGTATTTTCGTATATACATTTTTTGTACACTATTTATCTTTGTAAGTGAAAAACCTATCTCTACGTGTTTGAGTATTTGTTAGATGGATATTCACATTTTTGTAATTTACTAAATATACATGGGTGTCGTCCACTGATTTTTTTATTTTACAGAGTATATAAATATTTAAATTTATTAGAATATTGTTAATCTATACCTTTTATGTTTTACTAGCTTTTAACTAAAAAAAACAATTTTAAAGCTCACGTTTAAGTAAAATTGCGTCATAAATATTAAAAAACTGGAAAAAAAATCAGAAGCTTTTATGGGGCAGAGCAGAAAAAATTAGAAAATTGAAAAAAAAACAAAAAAACATGGAGTTGGTTTAATTAGTTGTGGATTGTAATGGCCTAAAGTTGCTAACTTTATCCATTTTATTGTGATGTTGTGGATAGGAAGAGGCTAATGGATGAAGAGGTAACAATATGAGTGTGAAAACAAGAAGGAAATCAGGGTGATGGCTTCTCCCGTCGTTCCCGTTTCAGTTCCCGTTCCAGTTCCCGTTCCGGTCACCGATCCCGCGGTGGCTCGAAACCCAAACGGCGGCGTCACCATCCGCACTCGCCTAAGCCAGCTATGCCAACAAGGGCAGCCTCAGCTGGCTCGCCATCTTCTGGACAGCCTTCCACGCGCCTCCACCGCCGTGTGGAACACCGTGATCATCGGCTTCATCTGCAACAAGATGCCATTGGAAGCCCTGCAGCTTTACGCGGAGATGAAGTCGAGGCGGAACACGGCTTCCGATGGGTACACCTTCTCTTCCACCCTCAAGGCCTGCGCCCTTACCCAAAACCTCATGGCCGGTAAGGCCCTTCATTCCCATTTTCTTCGCTCCCAATCCAATTCCCGAGTCGTCTACAACTCCCTCTTGAACATGTACTCCGCATGCTTACCCCCTTTCTCCACCCAACCCCAACACGACTACGTCCTCAAACTGTTTGCTGTAATGCGCAAACGAAATGTCGTCGCTTGGAACACCTTGATTTCCTGGTTCGTCAAGACCCACAGGCACCTCCACGCTCTTCGCGCCTTCGCCACCCTCGTCAAAGCCTCTCTCACGCCAACCCCCGTCACTTTCGTCAATGTCTTCCCCGCCGTCACTCACCCAACCACCGCCCTTATGCTTTATGGCCTGCTTCTTAAACACGGGGCTGACTATGTCGATCATGTCTTTGCTGTTAGCTCCGCAATTGTTATGTTTGCTGACCTTGGCTGCTTAGAATATGCGAGGATGGTTTTCGATTGCTGTTCTAACAAAAATACTGAGGTCTGGAACTCCATGATTGGCGGCTATGTTCAAAATAACTGTCCTCTTCAGGGGATCGACGTGTTCGTTCGAGCTTTGGAGTCAGAGGAGGCTGTGTGCGATGACGTCACTTTCCTGTCGGTTATCTCTGCTGTTTCCCAGCTGCAGCAAATAAAATTGGCCCAGCAGATACATGCATTTGTTCTAAAAAGTTTGGCGGTTACTCCCACTATTGTTGTCAATGCAATCATTGTGATGTACTCCAGATGCAGTTCCGTGGATACTTCCTTTAAGGTTTTTGAAAAGATGTCTGAAAGGGATGCTGTATCGTGGAATACGATAATTTCTTCCTTTGCGCAGAATGGTTTGGACGAGGAAGCACTGATGCTTGTGTGTGAGATGCAGAAGCAGAGGTTTACCATCGATTCTGTCACTGTGACGGCGTTACTCTCTGCGGCTTCTAACATGAGGGACTCGTACATTGGAAGGCAAACGCATGCATATCTAATTCGCCATGGGATACAATTTGAGGGTATGGAGAGTTATCTGATTGACATGTATGCTAAATCTGGCTTGATTACGACTTCGGAGTTATTGTTTGAGCAGAACGGCCCAAGTGATAGAGATCTGGCCTCATGGAACGCTATGATTGCTGGTTATACTCAGAATGGGCTCAGTGACAAAGCTATTCTCATTCTTAGAGAGGCATTGGTGCGCAAGGTAATACCTAATGCAGTGACATTGGCTTCGATTCTCCCATCTTGTAGTTCCATGGGAAGCACGGACCTTGCTAGGCAACTTCATGGATTCTCCATACGTCTGTTGTTGGACCAAAATGTTTATGTGGGAACTGCTTTAGTGGACGCTTATTCAAAATCGGGTGCAATCAGTTATGCCGAAAATGTTTTTATCAGAACACCGGAGAAGAATTCTGTCACGTACACCACAATGATAATGAGCTATGGTCAGCATGGAATGGGTAAGAGAGCCCTTGCCTTGTATGATTCCATGCTGAGATGCGGGATTAAGCCCGATGCAATTACTTTTATTGCCATCCTGTCTGCTTGCAATTACAGTGGTTTGGTTGAAGAAGGTCTTCACATATTTGAGTCGATGGATAAAGTACATAAAATCAAGCCCTCAACGGAACATTATTGTTGTGTTGCAGACATGTTAGGGAGGGTTGGGAGGGTGGTCGAAGCTTATGAGTTTGTTGAGAGACTGGGTGAGGACGGTGATGCAGTAGAAATCTGGGGATCTATTCTTGGAGCCTGCAAAAATCATGGGTACTTTGAACTGGGAAAAGTTATTGCAGAAAAGTTGCTTAATATGGAAAAGGAAAAAAGGATTGCTGGATATCATGTTCTGCTCTCAAATATCTATGCAGAGGAGGGAGAATGGGAAAATGTTGATCGAGTGAGAAATCATATGAAGGAAAAAGGTTTGCAAAAGGAAATTGCATGTAGCTGGGTTGAAATTGCTGGGTGTGTGAACTACTTTGTAGCTAGAGATGAGAAGCACCCTCTAAGCGGTGAGATATATTATATCTTGGACATATTGACTAGGGACATGATGGGTGTTGGTTATAAGCCAGGCTACAATTCAAACTTAAACAGGATCTTGGAATCAAGTGACTGAAATGAATAAATTATGCCAAACTTGAACAAAATTAGGTGCCGGTTAGGTTTGATTATGACCAACGATACCTGCATAAGTTCATCCAGTGTGCACATGACTAGAGCTGTCATTGGTCATTCACTTGAAACAATTTTTCATTGATGAAAAACATATTCAATTCATGCACAGCACGGTTGTGCAGCTGAATAGTGACAATTTTGATTCTACTTTTTGCTCCTGAATCAAGAAATGCTGTGGTTTTTGTACTACTTCAATGGAGGTATAGTTCTTCGACTCAACCTTTTTTACATGATGTGGCATTTAAATGCAGCATTTGGCTGTAGTGTATCATCAGGGCCCAGTTGATTAAACTGAAACAGAATAATTGAAGACCGAATGAAGTGTTTTGTATGATAGTGGAGATGCTATCTCATGAACAAGTCCTTATGATACATTTATTCGAGATACTTGGGATAGTGGCAAAAGGTCAGGAGCATCTATGTTGAGGCAAACTGCAACTGTTGTTATTATTCAGTCTCACCCCTAGGCATTCCTTTGAATAGAGATAGGTGTTGTCTCAAATAGTTCGATTATATGTTGTAAGCATCGTAAATTGCACTGGTACGTATATATAGGAAGACATGTTTAGGATTTAATTGGTCATATTTGGCTACAAAACTAGATCAACCAGTTTTCATGTACAAGGCAGTATATGATGGAAAAATATGTAAGAGACAGAAAAAAGAATTGGTGTAAGAAAATGAAAGAGTAAGTGAGTACAACTTTATATTTATTTTCTATTGGTACGCATAAAAACCTAATTATTCTTCTTACTCTGTATGATAGTGCTGATTACCTTTGTAGAATTATTTTTTTTAGTATATAATAACCACATAAAATGTCAAGAATAAAGAAAGGGTGGTGGTAATGAATTGTTATAAGGAAATAGTGAAAATATAGTCTCGAAATATTTGGTACGCTAGAACAAAAACATTGAGAATATCCACTGCGAATATAAGCTTCATTCTAGATTTTAGGATTGTAATGGGAAATTGGAAAGAGTATCTTTATGGAGTTTACATCACTGCCTTAGTCTTACATATGCAACAGCTGATAAAAAGAAATTATAGCAACTTGATAACGAATACAAGCATTATAAGCATTATTACGCATGCAATATGTATGATCGATTAGATTAGAGTAAGATACCTAAACCTGATTCATAACGTAATCAACGAAACGTCCTAAAGAAGAGTGGGAACATCCACCTTCCAACAATGTCGTCCTACTCTTTTCACTCGCTTCCACCACTCTCTTCCTTCTCTCATCATCAATCTCCACCAAATTCCTTATTCCATTTTCTATCTTCTCCGCACTCAAAACACTGGGAGCTTCACCCATGAAGTCAACCCTGTAATCCAAAGAAATCTCCAAAGCAATCTCCAGCTCACGCACCAGTAAGAACGCGTTCGTCTGTTGTTCGGCGTAGAGCGGCCAGGTCGCAATGGGCACACCAAAATGTATGCTCTCAAGGCTAGAATTCCAGCCGCAGTGGGAAACAAACCCTCCGGTGGCTCGGTGGGCCAGTATTTGGGCCTGAGGGGCCCATCCGATCACCTTTCCAATCCCTGCCGTCCGATCTAA
>Ga0209589_1013733_pt1 | contig 10449 bp, 9 predicted proteins | sample CowpeawhiteBW_FD_187525 | JGI IMG/M metagenome (GOLD analysis project Ga0209589, IMG submission 187525) | Root nodule microbial communities of legume samples collected from California USA - Cow pea white BW (SPAdes) (version 2) | ecosystem: Host-associated > Plants > Roots > Nodule | place: USA...
AACCTCCCACATTTCCTTGGCACTCTTGCATTGTGAAACACGAAAAAACTCATCCATGTTGAGAGATGAAGTGAGGATATTCTTTGCATTGCAATCATATTGGGCTCTCCTCCTTTCTTCCTCATTACATTGAGTCCATGGCTTATTAACCTGCACATCATCAACAATATGCTTAGGAGTATATGGTCCATTTATGATTGCATCCCATATCCATTGATATATTGACTCAATAAATATTTTCATCCTAATTTTCCAAAATTGGTAATTAACGCCACTAAACATAGGGGGTTTATGAATTGAGGCACCTTCACCAAAGGGTAACTTGTTTTCAGCCATTTCAGGTAGTCCAAAAAAGATTTAGGACCTTACTTGATCAAATTTCAAGTACCTTGCTCTAGATACCAATTGTTAGTTTTGAAATGGTTGAAAAGCCAAGAGGGGGGTTGAATTGGCAAGTTAAAAATTTAGGCTATCTTTGCAAGCTAAAAACCACCTTTAATTGAATCAAATAGATCACCAAGTTAGGATGCAAATAGTACTGAACTGTACACTTTCAATCGATAAAAAAAAAGAGTTAACAGATTGATTTTACTAAACAAATTATGTTCTGGTATATAATTAATCGATTGAAACAGAAAAACAGTCGACTGAAATACTGGAAAAAATGCAGAAATGCAAATTTCAATTTTAAACCAGAAACAATGCTCAAGAATGATCAAGACCAGTTCCAAATGATTATACAAACATGTTCAATGTTGTAGATGCCATGAAAACATGCAAGAACATGAAAAAGATTATTAAAGCACAAGTTCTTTAATCATTAAAATGAAAATGCAAGAAAGAAAGGTTAGAGAAGAGAGGACACCACGAATTTTTATACTAGTTCACTCAAACTTGAGCTATATCCAATTTTTTAAGGCAACCTTAGCTTAACTTTGCACTATTTCAAAAGTTTTACAAAGTATTCACCCTTACACTTCTAAAATATGCAAAAACACCACAAAAGACTCTTGAATCACACAAGAATCAGACCAGCACAGCAAGAACCCTCTTGCAGACCTAGAAAACCACCAAGCACACACACAAAGCTTGAGAAAGATCAAACCTTAGTGGTAGCACAACCTTGCCTACCACAAACCACTTTCTCCAAGCTTCAAACCAAGTCAAAAGCTCCAAGAATTGATCCAAGATCAATCTTCAACAGCTGAAACACATATGATCACGAAGGAGAGAGTTTCCACAAGTTTCCAGAATAAATTCGTGCTCTAAAATGATCAACATACCTCTCTTTCAAAAATTACAGCTTTTATAGTCAAACTGTTACGAAATTCAACAGGTTGATTTCACTTGACTTAAGTGAAATCAGTCGATTAAAAACTAAATCAACTGATTGAATTTGTTGCAGTTTAAGACTACTGCAGCCAACCTTTTAACCTGTTGAAAAATCATTCAACAGACTAAAAGAGACATTTTAACCTGTTGAAAAACCATTCAACAGATTAAAAGACACACCTAAGACCAAAAACATCTAATTAATGCTATAAGGTCTAAAACATGCATTACAAACTTAAAGTACACTTTCTAATGATATAACTACATGGAGAGCACACGTTTCAACCTTGATCAACATGGTTATCATCAAATCACCTTTCCTTCATCAATGTAGGCTTCATTCCAATGATAATGGATTCAAGATAGTTCAAAAGTGCTTCATTCAATCTTCATCAAATCTTCAAGAAGCAAACCACCTTGGCTTCTCATGTGAACAAATCATGCTTTGAATCTAATGGAATTTCGGGGGCATGCGAAACTATTAAATAACTTTGATTGTGGCTTGTGTGGTGTATGTGAATGGTATGGATGCAAAGAGTTGGGAAAATGAGAAGGGGAAAATATTGTGTGAGTTGGATTGGACTATGATTTTTTTTTAAGGAGCACGAGTGTGTCTACTATTTAAATTGGTTCCATGAATATGAGTGATGGTTTGCGAAATGCATGTTTAATATGCAATATTTATGTACAAGTATGTTAAAGTTATTTAAGTTAAGACTATGCATTTGAGTCATGTGATTTATGGAAGTGTATATATATATATATATATATATATATATATATATATATTTATGATTATGAATATGTGTAATTGTAAGAGTAGGATTGAATGTAACCTATTTGGGGTGCTAAACCAGCAACGGGTCATTACTGGTATAGCGCCTAGCAGCACCGTGGTGGCCGCCGAGCAATAGAAGTACCAGGGATGTCCTTGGAGTGCGTGGCACCTAGCAGTGAGGAGTCAACCATCAAATGATAACCATTAAGATAGTGGCTCTATTTATGTTTGGCACCTGGCGACGAGAGTGTTTCGCCAAGTGGTGTAGAGAGCAATGGGTTCTGTTGGTCTGTGTTTTGCGTGTTTGTGATGTTAGGCTTGGACCAGGAGATGCTTGACTATGTCATAAGCGGAGAGGTTCATGGCTTGTGGTGAATACGTGATAATATGAGCGGGGATGTTCATATTATGATGCTCTCGTGTGAGGATACGAGCGAGGAGGTTCGTATGTTCCATGCTCACACTTGAGGGCTGCTGCAAGCGGGGAGGTTCGTAGCTATTGGATCACGTGCATTAGACTACGGGTAGGAAATTCTGTAGAGTTGGACTACGAGCGAAGAGGTTCGTAGAGACAGAACCACAAGCAGATAGGTTCATGGAAGCATATATATCCTAGGTCCATGGTCAAGTATTGGTATGGTGTGCTTGGAATAATAGTTTCAGGTGCATAATGAGACTTAGAGTTTTACACGACTTGTGACTTGTTTGTTTGGATGCGCGTGGTCTATGAGGCTTTGGGTGATACCTTAAGGATGGACTTTACATTCCTTGAGTTGTGGCTCGGAATGGTATCCCTTGAGTTGTGGCTTGGAATGACATCTCTTGAGTTGTGGCTCAGGATAGCAGATGAACACGAGGAATCCTTGAGTTATGGCTCGGATTGGCGAGTGTTGCCGGTGTGAGTGTACGAGTTGTGGCTCGTATAGATGAGTCCATAAAGATTGCCCTCCTCGGTATTTAGCCAACGAGTTTGATAGTCTTGGGACATTATGAACTATGTTTCGTATTGGGAACTCCACCTGGCGTTGCAGAGTGTGGTCCGTAGTAGGTTTCCCGTTTGTGTTATATAAGTTGTGGCTTGTAGGTGGTGGCAGCAAATGGTATCTTGAGGTTATCATCTAAAGACGTAGAACATGATAACATGGTGGTGATCATGTGGTGTTGAACAAAAGGATAGAGTTCCTTTGATGAGTGTATGCATATATTTTTGAATTGTATATATGTTTATATATTAGCTCACCTTATCTGCTTGTGTTTGGCGATGATCATGTAATTCGTTACATGGAGCAAAGGATGTTGCAGGTGGTGTTAGTGAGGCACAACGACAGAATGGGGTTGCTTAGGGATTTTATTTTATTGTTGATTTTGTTATCGTTGATTTTGTTCATATTGTAATCGAATTTAATTTATTAGTTTTGGAAATGTAAAAACATGGAATTTAATTTACAGTTATTATTTTGACTCTTAATGAGAATTTTAAATATTTCTCGCGTTTTTGGGAAAGACGTTATAATAAATGTGGTTTATCTTTCAATATTGATTTCTTTTTATTTAAATTAGTAATATCCGACCGGGATGTTACATCTAGACAAGAGACCACCATTAAGAGGGACGATAAATTACATATAAAGAGGATTAGCAGGATGAGAGGAATCGTCATCGGCCACAAAGTGACACCTACAAGTCATATAGTCGAATAAAGTCATATCACGAGCTTATCGAAGAAGGAGAATGTCGTTTATCATATTTACAGATGTTGATCAAGACGACCCAATGGTGATCACCATTGAAATAAAAAGTTCTACAATCAAGAAAGTTCTCATCGATCAAGGTAGTTTAGTAAACATTATCTACTTGAAAACATACAAGAAGTTGCAACTACTACAAGAAGCAATGGTGTCGTACGACGAGCATATATATGGATTCTCGTGGGAAAATGTATGTACAAAAGGGTACATAGATTTGCACACAATATTTCGTGAGGGCAACCTGACGAAGACAATACATATCTGGTGTGGTGTCCACCCCTCACCTCGCAATGAAATTCCCATCAACATCCAAAGACATCATCACCATACATGAAGATCAAAAGTTAGCCAGAGAATGTTACATAGCCAACTTACGACACTCGAGCCATGTCTTGGCAACTAACAATGTAAAACGTGCACTGGCAATGGAACCACCTTGATTGGAGAAAATATAAACCCTTAGGACTTTCCTTTCCCAGATGAGAGAGACGAAGGACCGAATAGAACCGATGAGAGAGACGAAGGACTTTCCTTTCCCAGAAGGACAAACTTTCCTTTCCCAGATAAAACGTGCATGAATAGAATCGATGAGAGAGACAAAGGACTTTCCTTTCCCAGAAGGACAAACTTTGAAGGTAGGGTCCACATTGTATAAAAAAGGCGAAGCAATGGTAGGCTAAGCCCTAACCTAGAACACAGACTTGCTCGCTTGGATAGCCGCGGACCTCCTCGATCTTAGCCTAAAAATTACTTCACACAAGCTATCAATTTTCCATGAGGATCTTCTTGTATCGCAAAAGAAGAGAAAATGAGGGTAGAGAGGCGACATGTGGCAAAGGTTGATGCCGTTAAATTCTTAGACATCGACTTTGTCAAAGAAGCCCACTACACGACTTAGCTCACGAACGTTGTGCTCATAAAGAAATCTAGTGAAAATTAGGAATGTGCATGGATTACAATGATCTGAACAAGGCATGCCCTAAGGATGCCTACCCTTTACCGATCATATACCGACTTGTTGACGGAGCCAACGACCATAGCATTCTATGTTTCCTAGATGCCTATTCCAACTATTACCATATCCTAGTGGTAGAATCAGACATGCTTAAAATAGTCTTTATCACAAAGGAAGCTAACTACTACAAGGTGATGTCATGTGGCCTTAAGAACGTCAGAGCTACTTATCAACGATTAATGGATAAGGTTTTTGGACACCTTATTGGTGCAAGTGTAGAAATATATGTGGATGACATGGTGGTCATATCTCCCACTCCAATACAACATTCCTAAGATTTAGCCGAAGTGTCTGCGGTCCTAAGAGCTTATAATATGTGCCTTAACCCATAAAATTGTCTTTGGGGTGGATAGTGACAAATTTGTAGGATTTATGCTAACTCAAAAGGGAATCGAAGCAAACCCTGAAAAATGTCGAGCAATCATTGAGATGAGGGGTCCTAGAAACATCAAGGAGGTACAACGCCTCATAGGGCGACTAACGACAATATCACCGTTCCTACCATATTTAGCAAGCAAGTTGCTAAAAAAGTCATTTGTCTTTACCTTAGAGTAAAATGTCAAGAAGGATTTGATCAGGTGAAGTAGATGCTTACATACCCTCTTGTATTGTGCAAACCAGATACCATTATTCCCCTACTTGTATGCATCACTACAATTGAGCACATAGTTAGTGCGACCCTTGTCCAAGAAAATGAAGCAAAACAAGAACTAATGTACTTCGTCAACAGAACCCTGCAAGAACAAGAAACCTGGTAACAAATGGTCGAAAAGGCTACCCTTTCCCTTGTCCCCATGGCTAGAAGATTGAAACCATATTTCCATAATCATCATGTCATAATTTAAACTAACTACCCTATATAGAAGATATTGTAAAAACTTGATTTGCTAAGAAGGATATCATCTTGGTTTGTGGAGCTATCGAAGTTTAATATTTGAACCTAACAAATCGATAAGCTCATTGCTTGGATAATTTTGCCAACGAACTACAAGGCAAACACATGCCAGAAGAAGAGTGATGGACATTATACGTTGATGGGTCATCAAACCCAAAAGGAAGAACAACCAGAATGGTGCAAGAAGAACCTAATCATGTGTGGATAAAAAAGTCTCTACACATTGGTTTTAAAACGTCAAAATAACCAAGCGGAGTATGAAGCCATCCTAGCCGGGTTGACATTAGCCAAAGAAGTAGGAGCTTGAAGATTGTTGTGTTGGACAAACTCTCGACTTATTGTGAGTCATTTAAAAAATGAATACTAGGTCAAAGACCTCCTTTTGCTTCAGTACTACCATCTAGTTCACAGTATTATGAGCGACTTTGACGAGATAAAAGTAGAGTGTGTATTGTAACGTCCTAGCCGAAAATTACATATTTGCAAATTAAAATAAGAAAATAATAATAATAAACTGCATTTATTACTAAGTACTTTCCCAAAAACGCAGGAAATTTAAAACTTTATTTCAATGCACCAATTATAAAATCTATACGACTTTCAATTATTACAAATATAAATCGTTCATAATATCCATTACAAAATAGTCCATAAACATTATTAAGTAAATCTCCCCGGTTGGGCCCACTCTGTGACTAAGCATCCACTTGCTCACCTGCATCAACATCTACTCCCATGTAACAAGTTGCATGATCATCGCCAAACACACACAGATAGGGTGAGCTCAAGTACAATAAAATTACAACACAAAGTAATAAAGCAATTCAAAACAATGACTCGTGTTAACACCCCAATCCTCAATCCTCAACTTCCAAACCTTCTGTTGGATGCCTCTTGATTCTATACCCTTTGATGATTACATTGATCGATCTTTGTTGCCACGAGTGTCTACTCGCCCCTCTGACTACAGGCCACGACCTAATAGTCCACACGTGGGAATAAATTTGTCACGACCACAATCCGCAACACCAAGTGAGTTCCCCAACACAAACCACAGTTCGTATTTGTCCCTAGACTACCAAACTCAATCAATTTCATTGAAGATGGGAATCTTTCGAAACCCCGTCGTACATGCCACGATCTTGCACACTCCACTGGACTTCCGAAACCTCTAGGCTACAACCTCGAGTGGCCACGTGTTACCCCAATACAAGTTACACTCGTAATTTGGCCCCTAACAAAGCATCACATCATGACCTCCATCCAAAGCTGTGTAGAAATCATCCTCGCAATATAACTCTACACCCAAAACCTCTTGGTGCAACACTCATGTCGTTAGGGATAATGCACTCCAGACCTCCTATTTTGTAGCTCTCGCCTGGCAGTTTAATCCACACCGTCAAGAGCTACACCAGTAACTCAGATGTACTGGTTTATGCACTCTCAAACACAGGTTCTAATGAACCAACATTTAAGGCACACAATCCATATTACAATAACACATATTCATTTCTTATAACATGACTCAAAATGCAACATCGCCCTCCAATACGTTAATCATAATTGCACCAATATATATTCACTAACTAAAACCATATAGATATTTAATAAAAGAAAAAAAACACAAGCGGAGCATGGATACTGTTACCACATCATATTCGTATAAGAAAAGAAGAACATAAAATGGTTTCATGTGGGACCCGCGACCAAGAGAAAAAATTTAAGAAACTTAGCATTTTTTTTTACCAACCAATAATCTTTTAGTACACCATATACGTATAAGAAAAAAAGAAACCAAAAATGCTTTGTGTGGGACCCGCGTCCAATAGAAAAAGTTAATGAAATTTTGCCTACATTTCTTCACCAACCAATAAGCTTTTAGTAAACCATGTACGTATAAGAAAAAAAAGAAACCAAAATGCTTTATGTGGAACCCGCGGTCAAGAGAAAAAGTTAATGAAACTTTGCATACATTTCTTCATCAACCAATAAGCTTTTATGTAGTTGAATAAAAGTTAAACATTAGCAACACACACATCCATTGACCCTGACGCTAACTAGAAAAAAAAATTGCATGGACCAAAACAATTGAAGAAAAAGGTTCCACCACTTACGTTCCCAACATTGCCACAAAAATAATACCCCTACATGCTAAGGATTTCTACAACACAAAACTAACCAAAATCCTATTAACTTGAAACCCCATCCTCATAGCCTTTATATTGGGAGCATGAACCAATGATTGTCTTCCACCAAGCTAAAGTTAAACAACCAACACAAATCTAAAAGAAAGTGAAACATATGATAATTAAACTCCCGTGAATGAACCATTGTCAATGTATGGAAAAAGGAAGAAAAGCATGACCACCCAAAAACAACCTTGCATTTAACAACCACTATGGTAGAGTAAATAAAACAAGGACTGCAAAAAACATGACTCTTGCTACCCCTGCACGGTTTTATCATACAAAGACACAATATCTAATGTAATTGTTGAAACTCGAACGAACAACTCACGCCCATGCACGCCAGCACGCAATTCCAGCAACAAGCCAAAAAAACACAACGACCCTACACTCTTTAATGTTCCCCCATGGCCCCACATTGAGAAAGAAAAGGCAAGAAAAATTAAATAAACCAATTTAAACTATGGTTGCACCACAAACTATAGTAGTGTGAATGAACCAAGATAAACTTTACGTGAGATTCTAACACAGAAACGCGAATAACCAAAGGAAACAATAAAGCTATCCCAACAGGTTTAAGGAGAACCCATTACCCCACATGTAAGGATGTTACGTACCCCATAACCAAAGAAAAGCATCATATGAAACCCACAAGAACAATACCATCATGCACAGATTTCACAACATTCATCGGAAAATAAAAGGTAAGAAAACAAAAACACGTATAGTTTTCCATAACCTGAATTCCTCGCTCCAAAATGTTCTAGTCGTTCCCTTAGTCCAAATTGTCCTCCCTTAGTCTCCCACACTCTAGCCCTCAAATCACTTTCAATGCAGTGTTTATGAAATGAATTTCAATGAATACCTTAATTGGACCTTAATAGCTAGTAAATTTTAATTAATCTCTTTTTTGTGTCCAGATTCGTGGAACCTATCATTGGCTTTTTATCTCCCAAATTTCTTTCTCCAAGCATAAAAAAAAGTTATACATTATGATTTTATTCTAACCAAAATTTAAACTCATCACCATGCGATTATCAAGCTTATGCACAACTATTAAGCCAATTCATGTTTCTTAATAATTTCTATAAATCTAGAAATTTATACTCTCTTATCACACTCAAACATATCATTAAAAATAAAAAAAAATTAAATATGATACAATTGGCACACATATGATTCGAACCCACGTCATGAAAGTTAACATTTAATGCCATAAAGGCTCCCATTACCCGCATTTATTAAATAATTATTTATTTAATTATTTAAATTCCTCGGGTCTTACAACGTCAGGGTCGATGTGCTATCCAAATTTTTCAGTACCAAGAAAAAATTTAAATATACCCTATTCCAACAAACTTTGTCAGCCCCCCATTAATAGAGGCAAATAAACATGTCAAATATCAGAAACATACCAAATTCAAAAGACAATGGATGGGTGAGAAAGGCGGCATGGTACACTCTAGTCGGAGAGGAAGTGGGCAAAAGATATTACAACCAACCATTGTTGAAATGTGTAAGACCCACGAATTAATTAAATAAATAAATAACTAATAAATTCGGGTAGTGGGAGTCTTTATGACATTAAATTTTAATTGTTATAACAAGCAAAAGTATTAGCTTAAGTGGTTAAGAGTATTTGGTTATGTTGAGAGGACTTGGGTTTAAGTCTAGTGTGTGCCATTAGTGTGATTTTAATTGTGTTTTATTTTACCAAAATATTATGAATGCGGAAGCATGGTGTAACCTTGTATGAATGTGTGAATTAATAGGAATAAGGTGATGGTTTGTTTGTGTGCATGTGTTTGATGGGTTGGAAGGATGTGAGTTTGAATCTTGGTTAGAGTAATTAAGCCTTTTATATTTTTATATTTTTGCTAAGTGATGGAAAAATCTAAAAACTGTAGAAATCCCCTAAGAAACCAAAGAGGTAGCAATTGGGGTACAGTAATTAAAAGTAATGGTAATTAAACATTGAATTTAAGTAATTTCGTTTTATTTTTGGTATTATTTATTTTGGGCTGAATTTGTGGGAGAGAGAACCGTGAGTGAGGAAACTAAGAGTCATAATGTGTGGCAAGTTGAGTGATGAGAATTATAAGCCAGAGAGGGAATTGGAGTGGAGGCAAGGAGGGGAGCTTTGGGAACAAGGAAAAATTCATTGAAAATTGTTTGGAGCTAGGAAACCAGGTAAGGGGACTAAACCTTTATCTTGTTATTGTTTGACTATTTTCAAATCAAGATTTCAAAGTGATTTATGGGATGGTGAAATTGTGAAATTTACTTTTGGATTAAATTATGTGTGTAAGGGGAGGTATTTGGTTTTAATTTTTTTTATTGTAAGATGATGTATGTTATGGGAACTATTCGATAATTGGGTTTAGGCAACTAGGTGATGTTGATATTTGTTTTCACAAATTTTGGGTCATTGAGTTCGTAGTGCTGGTGAGATAAAAATGGTTATCGTAGCTGGTATACGAATATATATATATATA
>Ga0209589_1013734_pt1 | contig 10448 bp, 5 predicted proteins | sample CowpeawhiteBW_FD_187525 | JGI IMG/M metagenome (GOLD analysis project Ga0209589, IMG submission 187525) | Root nodule microbial communities of legume samples collected from California USA - Cow pea white BW (SPAdes) (version 2) | ecosystem: Host-associated > Plants > Roots > Nodule | place: USA...
GAATCGAACCAGTATAAATTGTGTGTCTTGATTCCTCTTCTCTCTTTTAAATCTTCTTGATTGATTTAAACAGTCCATTAACCCAAAACTGTGTAATTGATTAATTGAGCTTTAAAACCTAAAGATCTTTCCAAGATTCATCTCAAATTAGTAAAAACACATTAATCAATTCAGATCCTTTTGTGGTTAGGAGTATTAGACAAATCTGATTTTTAACAAAAAGGTACATTTGTAGTAGGTATGTTTATGTGGATATCAAACGGGTAGTGCGAGGTAAGGTTTAGATGGAGAACGGACATCCAATATCATCTCTATTTCTATAAAACAATTTTCTTGAAAAATTTTCTTTTCAAGAATTTAAACAAAATTAAATATTCAGTTATATTTGCATTTATTTCACTTTCACCAACTATTTTATTTTTATTTTCCTTCTTATTCTTTTATCGTAAGTCAACGAACTATGAAAATGAGTTTTTTCTTCAATAATTGGAGCACATGGATGAAATGGTGTATACAAGGCGATGTAGGTCTGAGAACCCACATGCTGCATAAATCATGCAATTACGTCAAACAACCATGGAAACTTCTTTTACCATTCCCGAATCAATTAGTTTAGAGTTCGTAGTAATATAGATTGTTATAAATTATCGAAAATTTAAGTGTGATTTTAAATTAAAAATAGACTTAAATACCTTTTTGGTCCTCATTTTCATAGTGTTTGTTGTAGATGGTCCTTATTTTGATAGAATGTTTAAATGATCTTCATTTTTAGGGAATGTTTAAAATTGTCATCATTTTCGCACTTCGTGTTTTATCTGGTACTTTTCTGTAAAGTTGTTTAAATCATTAACGGAGCATTGTACCACACCTGCACAGTACATGTAACACACCCTAATACAAACCGTGCCACCTGTACAATATTTCGTTAATGATTTAAATGGCGTTACAGAAAAAGACCAGATAAATCACGAATTGCGAAAATGAGGACCATTTTAAACATTCCGTAAAAATGAGGACCATTTTAAACATTGTGTCAAGATGAGGACCATCCGCAACAAACACTACGAGAATGAGGACCTTAAAAATATTCATAAATTATTTTAGTTTGAAAATGGTATCAACCTTCTATTTGAATTGATTTAATTTTATAGCAGAGGCTGTTACTTTTACTCATGGATAGGGTTCAGAAATCTAAATCACAAAACATAGACTTGAACATTGAAATATGATTATTTGCCAGACATAGCAGAAAAGATTGATATTATTACACTTACGATACATAAACACATGTTGATCTTGATGTGTGAAAACTTGAGCAGACATCTAAGAAGAAGGGTGATAAGGAGTGGTACTAAGTTGGGCATGGCTACTGGTGTTCTGAGAATCTGCAATCATAGAGGAAACGGCTGCTTCTAATGCTGCCCTAATAGAAGGATCCCTGGTGATGGCAGCACTAAGAACATGGACCAAGGGAAGGTCTTTCTCTGAGGCTAATCCCTCACACTGCTGAGGGTAACCGTTGAGTGAAAGAGGGAAAGTTTGAGAATGGTTGAGGTTGTTCTTAGTGGGGTGGGTTAAGTCGAGTGTTACAGTGGGACATGATGATGCAGATGGATAGTAGGTAGAAGAGAAGAGTTGATGATTTGAAGTAGTGGTTGAGCCAGAAAGGAACATGCTCAGTGCTGCTGATGTTGTGGAAGCCATGGATCTGGCTGGTGGAGGGAGTGAATGATTATGAGTCCCCTCGTAGGTTGTGATCACAACACTTTCATCCGAAGCACACCTCTGAACCTGTTTCCAAGTAAATAACAACATACCTTATTAAGTAATGTGCGTCTATATGTTTCAAAATCTTAAACAATGTCGGACAGAGTTAAATATTATACGTATAAGACTAATAATGTCATCATGATCTCTCGACTACTATAACCAAAACATATAAAAAATATATAACTCAACATAATTGGATATAAAATAGAAGTGTTTGCGATGTAAAAGATGGGAAGTAAAACCTGTTTGCGAACTGGACATGTTGTTCCCATGTTGCAACGATAGTAGGCCCGAGGACAAGGGTTACCCTTTGATATCTTTTGTCCATATTTTCTCCATTGACAACCATCACCCTTCTAAACAATAACATGTCAATGTATAATTATATACATATATATGTTTTCTTCAATGCCATATTTTATTTCTATGGGTTGCATCAAATTTTTATACTGTTATATACAATTAATCACCTAACTTAGGATAAAAATTAAATTTTAGTTCTTTTGGATAATTTGGGATAATAATGAGATCACCCTTACTCAACTTCACGGCTTTACAAGTGAATTTATATTACCATATGCAGCAATAGATCAATGTTGGTTTTATTTAACTTTTTTTTCTCGAAACAAATCTCAATTTGAACATTAATAAAAAATGAATTTAATTCATACATAAAATATTGATATCTTTTTTAATGTAAACTTTAATGGAATGCGTTAATGAGTCTTCATCTTAAATGATACTTAACTTTCTATTTTTAATTTTATATGAAACTTAATTAACATTCTGAATTTTTTTATTCCTAAGCAACAATTGCTTAGAAAAACAATTTCATTTTCTTTTTAAAATAACTTCAACATTAATTTATATTCCTCCATGAAAGTTGCTTGGCACTAATAATTTAATCAAGCTCCTGACTAATCATTTGTTAGTGGGGATGCCACTGAATTAATATCATTGAGAGAAAGTAATGATGAAGAATTAGCTAAGGATCTTATGACAAAGGGGGAATAATGAAGGATTTAACTAAACTAGCCACCCAACAGGAATTTAATCATTGCATTTGACATGACAAGTATTATGTCGATTGATCAACAAAAATGCAACATTACTTGTGTTGTCTGCAATTTTCTCTCCAATAATTTTTAATATTTGCCTTCAAAAAAAGTTGTAACATTATCCCATGATTTATATATTATAAAAATGAATTACATGTAGCCTGTCTAAAGTAAAAGGGTATGAATTCAGAAGGAAAATACAAATATTTTTTTAATGTAAACATAATAAAAATCAATAAATTTGTTAATGGTGGTGATTTTATTGAATAAAAGTATAAAATTATTTTAAATTTTTAATACATAGGTTTTTTTTTTCTTTCTAAAAATGGATACAAAATCAGGAGAACAGATTATAAAGAAGAATGTTCTCTCTGCATATTTATGTGAGAATGAATCAATTATTAAAAAGACCAAACTTCTTATACTATAATACTATAGAAAAATTACATTTTAATAATTTTGTATTTTATATTATATAAATACTATTAAATACTAAAGAAATTTTACTTCCATCCCAAAGGATTTTTTATGGCCACTCCAATTTCACCTTCCAATCCCTCCGACCAACAGATTAAATTTAGCACTTTTATGGTTCATTTACATTTCTGAATACACTCATTCTGATCAGTTATCCCAAACTTTTCATATTACATTCAAATCGATTAAATTAATGCATGAAATGATAGAGTTTAATGAGAATTAGCAATCCAATTTTCAGAATAAAATTCTACAAAAATAAGATAGAAATTAATGCATACATACCATAGATTCTGATCGTGCTCTTACAGACACTCTAGCTTTCTTGCAAGAAGCCTCAAATGCCTGATCTTCTATGATTTTTGCTTCTTCTGCTGTTACTTGGTTATTCATTTTACCTTCAACATCGTAAGTAAACACTTCAGATTTTTTTGGCTTTGTTCATCACAACTAAATACTTCTGAAGGGTACCTTACCAGTGTGTAAGAACTGCCATGGCTTCTTCACGTTATCTTGCCTGCTATCCTTCTAGAGACAGACATAGAAAACATGGTTTATGTATTTAATCAATTTCTTTTAAAATAAGTTAGAAGAGTACACAAATTTTAATTAACTATATATTCATGTCCTATTATTGCAGATTAATATGCTCAATAATACATGTGATATGTTAATAATTAGAAAGAAGAGAAGAACTTAATTTTTGTTAATTACCTATGTATATATATATATATATATATATATATATCATTGTGCTGCTGCTATAGTCTTATTAGTGCTATGGTTTTGAGTGAGCAAACAGTGATGTAATTGATTTTCATAACAAAACGAAGTATGAGTCAAAGAAGCATATATATACTAAACAAATTCTGAGTCAAACTTGCCTGCATGTCCTCATTATTGGGAGGTGATGAAGATAGTTTCTTTTGCTGCATCGCCAACAATAACTGATTCTGAAGAGCAGCGTAGTGTTCACTGATCTCATTAAGCATTGACCTTAAATTTTGATTCTCCTTCTTCACCTCCTCCAGCTCAACTTGCAACAATCCCAACTAAAAACCAAAAAAAAAAACCCACATCGGTCAAAAAATTCATGCAGTTTCTGCAGATCGATTTAACTTGTCAAAGATTACCCACTTGGTTCAGAGGCTCTTGCTCAAGATTTTTCGGAAGCTCCAAGTTATTCAGACTCAAACCAAGAAGAGTAGATCCTAGCTGCACAAAGTACAAACGAACATGATAATTTAGCTTTCAACTCAACAAAGTATCAGCTAATCTAAATTAATTATATCTTGGATATAAATAAAAACAGAAGAAAAAGATGTAAAGAATAGATAGAGATAAAGGTGAAGTGCAAGAGAAAACAGGTAGAAAGTAGTATATATATATATATATATATATATATATATATATATATATATATATATATATATATATATATATATATATATATATATATAGGTAATCAACTTACAGTGTTTCTAATGGATGATTCCTGATTCCAGTTGAGTGCATCTGTGGTACTAACACATGGTTTTTTGTGATCTTGCAGCAATTTTTTGAATGCAAAATTGTCCTCCATTTATGTAGAGTTTATGGCAGTGATAGTTACTGAGATATGCATATGTTTCAGGGGATTTTATGGTTTGAGTTGCAGGTGAGAGTTGATATAAGAGTATTGGAATCTGAGTTATGAAGCAAAGATTGATATAAAGTGGATTCAACCTTCGTATATATATAAACTAAGACTCGCTCTTTCTGGTCACCACAGTCTTTGTTAAGTATGAGGTCTGCTTATTATTATCAAAGAATTTTTCCACATAAAATATACAAGTGACCTTGTCTAAGTGGTGGGGAGAAAAGATAGTGACTACTTAAACAAATACACTTTTCTTTCATTTTATTTATAAAAGTAAAATAATTTTTTGATTACTAAATATTGATAACTTTCTCTTCCAACTTTAGGTGGCATCTTCTAAATGGTTTTCCATTTCTCCATTTTCTCATTCTCAATATTCCGAAATCACTTAAAAAATGACACATCATGTTATAAAAGAAAGTTTTCAAAATTTAGTAGTCAAAATATTATCATCCTTTATAAAATTAACTTTTCTAATAACTATCTTAATAGTTTTAGGTATTTTTATTGTTTTACGAAATCATTTCTTAAAGCAAACCCTTCCACTGTCAAAAAACTTGGTGTGAAAATGTGAGATAAGGTCGCCATGATCATTAAAAATAAATCAATATTTTTTTTGGAAAATCATTTATTATTTTACTTGTAAACTTTTTTGTATTGTTATATACAGATAATATTTCTCTGGCTAATACTTTTTTTCTATATATTAAAAAACAAAAACATTTCTATAGCTTACGATATTATCCACTGTTTTATGAAAGATTAGAGCTGTCTCTAGTAGACTAGGAGACTATTATTGGCATGCCAATGGATTTCTTGCTAAGTTTTTTCTTCCCAAATACGTGTTCTTTTTGTTTTTATATTTTGGTATTTTTTTCAGTTATATATATTGTTTAACTTATTATTATTTTGAAAAGAGTTAAGAATTTTAGTTATACATTAAATTAGTATAAAATAAAGATTTAATTAAGTTAAGTGTATCATAAATTTATATATTTTAAACTAAATTTCTAATAAAAGTTTTTATTATGAAAATTTGATATTTTTCAATTGAATTATTATTTCTATATTTATCTATTAAATAGACTAACGTAACTGATATTTTGCATTGTCATTAATTTTAATTTTAATATAAAACTTTAATACTCAATAAAATACAAGTTTTAATTGATACTTTCATTTAAATTTATGAAAGACTTAAGACTTAATTAAGTTGCTTTGTTTGATTTTTCATATCAAGACACTTAAACAATGACAATAGAATGGAAAATATGAGTCACATTACATTGAATAGTCACCAAATCTAACGACAAAAAATGAAAAAAAAAATAAAAAAGTTAAATATTCAACGGTACACAAAAATTCTTAAAACTTATAACTAACGGTATAGTAAAAGTATGAGAAAAAAAAATATTTTTAAAAGTGTAGAAAACTAGTAGTGGTGTATTATTATTTTTTGTTTGATTTCTTAAAATGGTGTGTTGTATTTAAAGCGCGTTTCATTTGTGGTGATTTGAGTTAGTTGAGGCATTAAATACATTGAATGTGTTTAGATTTAAGTAGAAAGTAGAAATGAAGTTGAGTCAACGAAAGAAGCACCACAATTTCGTTGCTTTCCCTTTGTGCAGGGGAAATCACAAACAACTCAATCTTAAATGCTGCGTCACTACTACCAGTGTGAATGCTTCGATTCGCCTCATGTGTTTTATTTTATTTTATTTTATTTATTTATTTTTTTTTTAAGACTCATTTCAACAAGAGATGAAGTTAATTTTTGGAAGGGATCTTTTCCCATTATAAACAAGGGACATTATCATTACCCAATTTTTTATGCATATTAAATATATTACTTTTTGAGTTATTAACTGTTGTTATTGTTGTACAAGTAACCTCTATTATTGTTGCAAATCATCATTCTCTTTGGTCTGTGTACATATTTGTTATTAACATTAACATGAATTTAAAAGTCAAGTTTATTTTAAATAAAATTAAATCAGATTGATATATTATAATATCTTCAAATAAATTATTCAAATATAGGAATAATGCAAATCTAAGATGACGTATATTCACTCTAAGATGACCAGTGAAACCACATACGTTATCTATTGTATCACATATGTGTTAACTTTTTTTTTTTATGATGAAAAAATAAAAAAATATTATTATTATAATTATAATTATAAAAGTAAATTTAAATAATATTTATAATTTTATTGCAGGTAATTTTTATTTTTTTGTAAATAATTCTTTTATTATAATAGTTATTTTAGTTTTAAAAAATATTAACTTTTAGAAAAAAATGGTTAAATTGAAAACTAAGTTACTTTAAAGGTAAAATAATTATTTTTTATTTAAAAAAATACTTAAGGGATAAAATTGGAAACAAAAATGTATAGACAATGAGACGTAGAGATTTTGGCTATATTTATTTCTCTTTTATGTACTTAAATATTTACAAAAGATAAAAAAGTCAAAATAAGTAACAATACAAGAAAATCTTACCTTAGTGATAAATTTTGATGACAAAAAAAATTGGACCAATTTAGATATTAATGTATAAACTAAAGATTATTGGTAACTAAAATAATTTTTAGATTGGTCATTATAGTGAATTGGTATCTAAATTAACCACTAACATAATTAACTACTAAGGTTTTAGCCACAAAATTGGTCTCTAAATTGGTCATTAATGGAGCAAATTTAGAAACTAATTTTTGTGGTAATTAATGTTAATGACCAATCTAGAGACCATTTACAAACTATTTTAGTTACCAATAATGTTTAATTTATAAATTGGTATATAAATTGATCACTATAGTGACTAATAATTTTTTATTCCTAAAATTGGTCACTAATAAAATATTTTCATAGTGTAAATGTAATATTATAAAAAAATCAATGTAAAAAAATATTAGATGGTAAAAAAAATAAATTATAAATATGTAAGACAATATGAATGATAAATGAGGCAAAATATGGTCATTTTGTTGGGCGGATAAAAATAAGACGTCTTTAAAAGTCTCACATCGTATAATGGGCTTTAAGTCCATGATGTTCCTTGTCTCAAGTCAAAGACACTTTGAGTTAGTGTTTGACTTTTCATTCTCTTGTAATAGAATGTTGTGAGGTGTAGTGAAATTCTTGCTCTGTAAGGTGTAATATTTAAAACAAAGGATCAATTTATAATTAAGATATACTGTATTAAAAAGTGTAAATTATTGTATATTTTACTTTTAAATATTATAGTACTATATATATATATATATATTATTTAGTAACATTTTGACTTCAAATCTATTAAGATAATATTATTAATATTAATGGTGCACTCAAATGATTATTCGTTTTGAAATTTGAAACTCTTTTGTTGTTTTGTCTTTAATAGTTATCTCGAGAGGATAAAAATAGTATGTGTATTTAAAATGTTATTGACTTTGACTGTTAAACGATGTGAGACTAATAACGTATTAAAATAACTCTCGAGTTGAGGTATAAGGGGAGTGAGGGTTTGTCTTTGGAATCGATGTTAATGTTCCAACCCTAAATCCACTGAGAGGATATTGTTAGTGTCATTGACTACATATGAAGTATTATCCAAACTCTTTTATGATTTTATTCTTAAAAAAGATGTATGAAAAAATTGAAGGAGAAAAATGTATTTAAACTATCCTTGATATCTAAATAAGGTCATTTTAATCATCACTATTAGCTATGGTGACACCTCAAAGCTCATTAATCATTGCCATTACAAAAAAATTATTAAAAAAAATAAATAAAAGAATACAAAGTAGGGGATCACACCAAATCCATAATAAAAATTATACTTCACGAAACATAGACGCATTATACCTATTACGAAAAAAAAATCTAAAGAAATACATGGAGATAAAACATTAAACCTCTTATATATTTTTTTCTTCTGTAAATTTAAGCTAAATTAGCCAATTTATCAACACAATAATTTTTCTAACGAAAAACATGAAAATTTTTGAACTGCATGTACTTACAATAATATAAAAGCTCCAACCTCATTTCTTTAAGACCATAAGAAACTACTCATTTATAAAGAAATATTTATAAAAAGAATATGACAAACTAAATCAGAACTACCCTATCAAATACTATCTTATTAATAGTTGTGTTGGTGTTTGAACATAGAAGTGATTTAAATATTGTCTTATGATTTCAAAAGCGACATATTAAGTAAAAGAAGTAATATATAACTTTATTTTTTAAAATTTTAAAAGAAAAACTTGATAATATATTCCTTTATTTTTGTGCATATAATGTCATCTTCAAGTCTTTAAGCAAGTCATCTTCATTTTTCATTGTCTTTGCTTATTCAACCAAAGACATGGAGCCCATCAATTATTAGAGTATGGGGTCACCATGTGGTCGTGAAACTCGATTTCAATGTCCATCATGTACACTACAATTGCACCTAATTTCACCAAACCTCGTAAATTTATTTTTAAATGTTGAAAGAGGATTATATGTACTTATAAGTAATCTTATTTTTGTTTTTAGTTAATATGAAATCTTTAGTAAAATGTTTTTATATTAAAAATAATATATATAAGTCAATACCTTTTGTTAAGATAAATTAAAATATCATATTAAAAAAAAAATTTAATTTTATTAAAACAACTTATAAAATAAACTTTATATTCATCAATATATAGTTTAATTTAACTTTATTTGAAGTTGACGCTCCACCAATCCAACTTGATATATACAAATAAATCTTAAACGACTGAGAACTTTGTTTTCTCCAAAAGCAATATTTAATTTTATATATGTTAGTTCTCCAACAAAACGACAAGAAAAGCAGCAGTTTATGAAAAAAAAAATTATTCATCGAATATAAATCTCGTAAATAGATTTTATTATACAAAAGAAAGTCAATAACTCATCCTTACTAACAGACATTCTAGGGTTTTATTATTTATTTAGAAAAAAAAAAGAATAAAGCGTATAATCCCACGGGGTCCTTATCAATATACATATGTATATATATGATCGGATAAGAAAAGAAGAAAGGGTGAAAATTGCTTTGAAAATGGTAGTGTTGAACGTTGAAGTTTAATTTTTTGTAATTTGGAAGCTATTTAAATATGAAATGTTTGATTTAGGGTTGTGAATGATGAGGGTAATATTGGAGGCAGATTAATGAGAAGGACTCCAACATAATGAATATTATAGACAGAATACTAAAGAAGACTTGGGAAATCATTCTTTGCGCGTCGTCATCCCGTGTTTGATGAAAATTTTGACCACCACATTTTTTAATCACTTTGACTTTCCACTGATAAACATCACTACCCAGGGAAAAACTTGTGTACACACGTCATTAGATAAACACAATACACCTAAAATTTCAATATTTTCTAACTAAAGTATATTTATCCACTTGTGTTTTATTTTGATATTAACATAAATGTTTTGGGAGGTGTTGGAGCAAACGTCCGCAATTTGTCGAGTTTTTTTTTTTTTTTTTTTAT
>Ga0209589_1013736_pt1 | contig 10448 bp, 10 predicted proteins | sample CowpeawhiteBW_FD_187525 | JGI IMG/M metagenome (GOLD analysis project Ga0209589, IMG submission 187525) | Root nodule microbial communities of legume samples collected from California USA - Cow pea white BW (SPAdes) (version 2) | ecosystem: Host-associated > Plants > Roots > Nodule | place: USA...
CTTGAGCGGTCGAAACAGGCGCTTGAGCTTGCGCATTCAGGTCTCCCTCTGGAATCGAGAGACACCCAAAGAATCCAGTTCCAACCGCTTGGCAACACCCTGCCAGCACCATATGCGATTCCCCTACCCTCCAGGGGAGGGTGAAGCGGAGATCAATCGAACAAGCTCGGCGTGTGGTTCACCAGCGCGCCTTCGATCTCGAGCATCTTCAGCTTCGTGACCACGCCGCCATTGGCCGAGAAGCCGCCGGGCTTGTTGCCGGCCGCCAGCACACGATGGCAGGGCACCACGATCGGGCAGGGGTTGCGACCGAGCGCCTGGCCCACGTCGCGCGACAGCTGGACGCCGCCGAGCTGCTTGGCGATGTCGCCATAGGTGATGGTCTTGCCCGGCGGGACGGTGCGGGCGATGTCGTATACGCCGCGGTTGAATTCGGGAACACCGTCGAGGTCGAGCGGGATGTCGGTGAGATCATCCGGCTCGCCGGCGAGCAGTTTGGTCATGCGGTCGATCGCCTGCTGGACCTCCCAGGGCGGCTCGGCCTCGCTGGCATCAGCATGGCGCTGATGGATGCGGGTCCGGATCTTTTGCTCGCCGCCCATCGGCAATTGTGTGCCGTTGATGCCGCGCGGACCCCAGGCGACGGCGCACAGGCCGATCCGGGTGTCGAACAGGGCAAAATGCTGGTCGGTCATGACTAGGTTCCTGGCTTGCTTCCGTTGCAGGCCCCACTTTCATCTCGTGCCAAATCTAGGCTTGGAAATAGTTGCGATCCACCCGGTTTCCGGGAATCTTGCACAGGAGTTCCAATCGACTTCGCGAGCCCCGGAATGCAGAGCCTCCACGTCAACGGTTACGACATGCCCTATCTCGACGTGGGCGAAGACAGAGGCAGGCCGCCGCTGGTCTGCGTTCACGGCTCGCTCAATGATTTTCGCGTCTGGGGCTGCGTGCTTGGGCCGCTGACGCAGCAACATCGGGTGATTGCTGTCAGCCTGCGGCATTTCTTCCCCGAGCGCTGGGACGGCGTTGGTGACACCTATTCGATCGCCCAGCATGTCGACGACGACATCGCCTTCATCGACAAGCTCGATCTCGGGCCGGTCGATCTGATGGGCCATTCGCGCGGCGGGCATATCTGCTTCCGCGTGGCGCAGCGTCGGCCCGAGCTGCTCCGCCGGCTGATCCTGGCCGAGCCTGGCGGCGAGCTCGATGCCAGCCTCGATCCGGATTACGTCGGCGGCCCCTCGCCGCTGCTGGCGCGCTTCACGGCTTCCGCCGAGAAGATCGCGGCCGGCGATGTCGACGGAGGCCTTGCGGTCTTCGTCGACACGCTGGAAGGCGCCGGCACCTGGCCGCGATTGCCCGCGATGGTGAAGCAGAACCTGCGCGACAACGCCATGACGCTGATCGGCCAGGTCCGCGACAACCGCCCGCCGTTCTCGAAGACGGATGCGCAGTCCATCAAGATGCCGACGCTGTTCATCCTGGGCGCGCGGACCAAGGGCCTGCTGCCGAAGGTGCTGCATGCGCTGGCCGCGCATGTGCCCTACTCCAAGACGGCGATCATTCCGAACGCGACGCATCCGATGTTCGAGCAGGCGCCGCAGAAATATTCCGAAGTGGTACTGGATTTTCTGGCGAGCTGATCATGCAGAGCTTTCGCGTCAACGGTTACGACATGGCCTATCTCGAAGTGGGAGGCGGTCCACCGCTGGTCTGCGTGCATGGCACGCTCGGGGATTTCCGCACCTGGTACTCTGTGCTCGGTCCACTATCGCAAGCACATCGGGTGATCTCGGTCAGCCTGCGGCATTTCTTTCCCGAGCATTGGGATGCCGTCGGCGACGACTACACGATGGCACAGCACGTTGCCGACGTGATCGCCTTCATCGAGCAGGTGAGGCCCGTCCCCGTCGACCTGATGGGACATTCGCGCGGCGGACATATCGCCTTTCGCGTGGCGCAGGCCCGGCCCGATCTGTTGCGCAAGCTGGTACTGGCCGAGCCCGGCGGCGATCTCGACGCATCCCTGCCTGTGCCGGAAGGCACGCCCGCGTACCCGCCGCTGGCGGCGCGCACGGCGCGCTCGGTCGAGATGATCCGCGCCGGCGATATCGAGAGCGCGCTGCGGAATTTCTACGAAGGCATCGAGGGCGACGGCTCTTGGCGGCGCGTGCCGGCTGCGGCCAAGCAACAACTCCGCGACAACGCGCTCACCTTCCTTGGCCAGATCAACGAACAGCGCCGGCCCTATACGCTGAGCGATGCGCAGGCCATCAGGACACCGACGCTGCTGATCGGCGGCGGCGCCACCACCGGCAGCCTTTCGGTGATCTGGCGCGTGCTGGCCGCGCATATCGCGGGCGCCGAGACGGCGGTGATTGCGAATGCCGGCCACTGGATGTTCGAGCAGGCGCCGCTGGAATTCGGCGAGGTAGTGGACAAGTTTCTCGCCGAGTAAAGGAGACCTCGATGACCTTCCGCCGCGTTACCCTGCTCGCTTTGCCACTGCTCGGCCTCGCCATGAGCAGCACGACCACCCTTGCGGCCGCCGACGAGAAGATCAAGGCCGCCGCCGAGCAGGAGAAGGCGCCGCTGATCGAGACGTTGCGCGACATGGTGATGATCGAGAGCGGCAGCAGCGACGTCGAGGGGCTGAAGAAGATGGCCGACTTCACCGAAGGACGCCTGAAGGCACTCGGCGCCACCACCGAACGGCGCAAAACCACGGCGGGTGCCGGCGCCGACATGGTGGTGGCGACGTTCAAGGGTTCGGGCTCGCGAAAACTGATGCTGATCGCGCATATGGACACCGTCTATCAGCGCGGCATCCTTGCAAGCGAGCCGTATCGTGTCGACGGCAACCGCATCTACGGCCCCGGCATCGCCGACGACAAGGGCGGCATCGCCGTCGTGCTGCACGCGCTCAAGATCCTCAAGGAGGCCGGCTGGACTGACTACGCCACGCTCACCGTGGCGTTCAACCCGGACGAGGAAGTCGGATCGATCGGGTCGGGCGAGATCATCGCGGAGCTCGCCGACCAGCACGACGTCGTGCTCTCCTGCGAGCCGACGGCGGCCTCGCCTCCCGCGAAGAACGATTCGCTGCTGCTGGGCGCCAGCGGCACTGCGACCGGCATCATGAAGGTGAAGGGCCGTGCGGCGCATGCCGGCGCGGCACCCGATCGCGGCCGCAACGCGCTGATCGAGCTCTCGCATCAGCTGCTGCAGACGCAGGACGTCGCCAAGTCGATCCCGGGCACCCAGCTCAACTGGACGACGGCGAAGGCCGGCACGGTGCGCAATCAGATTCCGGAAGATGCCGAGGCCGGCGCCGACATCCGCCTCACCGTTCCCGACGGCATCGCCAGGCTGCAGGCGGCGCTCGACGAGAAGATCAAGAATCGGCTCGTGCCCGACACTGAAACAACGGTGAAGATCGTGGCGGGCCGCCCGCCCTTCGTCGCCAGTCAGCGCGGCCGTGCGCTGGCCGAGATGGGGCAGGCGATCTATGCCGAGATCCACCGCAAGCTCGATATAGCCGAGATGACCGGCGGCGCCACCGACGCCGGCTACGCCAACCGCAGCGGCAAGGCGGTCGTGGTCGAGAGCTTTGGCCTTGCCGGCTTCGGCTATCACGCCCGCGACGAGTTCATCGACACCAACTCGATCGTGCCGCGGCTTTATTTGATGAGCCGAATGCTGATCGAGCAGGGGAAGAAGGAGTAGCTCATGTCCCGGACGCGCTGCAAAGCTTTGGCGCTGTGATGGTGGGCCCATTTTGACGAAAACAACCCCATGCACAGTAGACGGGCATAGGGATATCAATGATTTAGCTGCCCCCTCCAAAGCCGCCGAAGCGAGGCCTCCTGGCTGCATTGACGCCTCTCCTCTCCTGCAGTACCGTGGAATACGGAATTCCGTATTCCATCTTGGAGCTGCCGGCGTGATCCCTCTCGACCCGCTCCCGAACCTGATCGACCAGGTCTATGCGCGGATCCTGGAGGCGATCTCCGACCGCACGCTGCGGCCCGGCCAGCGCATCCGGCAGAACGAGCTTGCCGACAAGCTCGGCGTCTCGCGCCAGCCGGTGTCACATGCGCTGCATCTGTTGCACCGGCAGGGCCTCGTCGCCGAGAGCGGCCGGCGCGGTTTCGAAGTCACCCAGCTCGACCCCGCGCGCATCCGCCAGCTCTACGAGGTGCGCGGCGCCATCGATGCGCTGGCGGCGAGGCTCGCCGCCGCGCGCGCAGCGAGCGATGCGGCGGGACGCGCGCGACTGGAGGCGGCGCTCGCCGCCGGACGTGGCATCGATCGCAACACGTCGCTCGCCGAGCTCATCGTGCTCGATGTCGACTTTCACCGCGCGATCTACCAGCTCGCCGGCAATCCCGTGATCGAGGAGACCATCGCGCCGCAATGGCCGCATATGCGTCGCTCGATGGCGACGGTGCTGTCGGAGCTCGACTATCGCGACAGCGCCTGGGCCGAGCACGCCGATATCGCCGGACATATTCTGCGCGGCGATGCGAAGGCGGCTGAACGCGCCGCGCTGGCGCATGCGCAGACGGCGGGGCGGATGACCGAGGAGAGATTGAGGGCGACGGACGCGGCGGCGGCGTAGCGATTTACACGCACGCCGTCATGCCCGGGCTTGTCCCGGGCATCCACGTTCTTCCGAAGGTGGAGCAAAGACGTGGATGGCCGGGTCAAGCCGGCCATGACGACAGAGAAGACAAACAACAAAAACCAAGGAGGACGACCCATGAAACTGTCCGAGGCGCAATTGGAGTTCTTCCACCGCGAGGGCTGGCTGTTCCTGCCCGAGCTGTTCAGCCAGGAGGAGGTCGACCTGCTCGCGCGCGAGGCGGTCGGCATCTATGACACGAATCGGCCCGAAGTCTGGCGCGAGAAGAGCGGCGCGCCGCGCACGGCCTTTGCCGCGCATCTCTACAACGAGGCGTTCGGAATCCTCGGTGCGCATCCGCGCATGATCGAGCCAGTCGAGCAGGTGTTCGGTGAACCCGTTTACATGCACCAGTTCAAGATCAATGCGAAATCGGCCTTCACCGGCGACGTCTGGCAATGGCACCAGGATTACGGCACCTGGAAGCGCGACGACGGCATGCCTGAGCCGCGTGCGATGAACATCGCGATCTTCCTCGACGAGGTGATGCCCATCAACGGCCCCCTGATGCTGGTGCCGCGCAGCCAGAATGCCGGCGATCTCGAAGCCTCTCATGACCTCGCCACCACCTCCTATCCGCTGTGGACGCTGGACGAGGACACGGTGACGCGCCTCGTCAAGCAGGGCGGCATCGTGGCGCCCACCGGCAAACCAGGCGGCATGCTGATGTTCCACGGCAATCTCGTGCATGGCTCCAGCGGCAACATCACGCCCTACCCGCGCAAGATCGTGTACCTGACACTGAACGCGGTCTCGAACTACATCCGCACTCCCACACGACCGGACTACATCGCGCATCGCGATTTCACACCGATCAAGACGGTGGATGATGATGCGCTGCTGCGGCTTGCTCGTGCGCCGAGGCAGGCGGCGGAGTAGAATGCTCTCGTGCCCCGGACGCAGCGCAGCATCTCTTCGACGATCCGCTGCAGAGCCGGGGCCCACGCCGCGCCGAATTCCCTCGCACTGGGTCCCGGCTCTGCGAAGCAGCGCTGAAGAAGCGCTGCACCGCGTCCGGGACACGAGACTCATCGGATGACAACATGAACCTCTTCCGCCTCCTCCAGGCCCGCGCATCCGCCGGCAAGCCCGTCCGTGTCGCGCTGATCGGCGCCGGCAAATTCGGCTCGATGTTTCTGGCGCAGGTGCCGCACACGCCGGGATTGGAGGTGCCCATCATCGTCGACATCGACTGCGATCGCGCGCGCGAGGCCTGTCGCACCGTCGGCTGGGACGCAGAGCGGATCGCCGCGACCGTCTTCACCGATGACGGCGCTCGCGCGATCGCCGGCGGCGCGATGGATGTGGTGGTGGAGGCGACCGGCAATCCCGCCGTCGGCATCAAGCATGCGCGCGCCGCGATCGCGGCGGGCAAGCATATCGTGATGGTGAGTGTCGAGGCCGACGTGCTGGCGGGCCCCCTGCTCGCCGAGGAAGCGCGCAAGGCGGGCGTCGTCTATTCGCTCGCCTATGGTGACCAGCCGGCGCTGACGGCGGAGATGGTCGACTGGGCCCGCGCCACCGGCTTCCGCGTCGTCGCCGCCGGCAAGGGGACGAAGTACCTGCCGGCCTACCACGACGTGACGCCCGATGGCGTCTGGCAGCATTACGGCCTGACCGCGGGCGAGGCGCAGTCGGCCGGCATGAACCCGCAGATGTTCAACTCCTTCCTCGATGGGACCAAATCGGCGATCGAGATGGCCGCGATCGCCAATGCCTGTAGCCTCGACGCGCCCACGGACGGCCTGCTGTTTCCGCCCTGCGGCGTCGACGACCTGCCGCACATCATGCGGCCACGCTCGCGCGGCGGCGTGCTGGAGCGGTCCGGCGTCGTCGAGGTCGTCTCCTCGCTCGAGCGCGACGGCCGGCCGGTGTTTCGCGATCTGCGCTGGGGCGTCTATGTCGTGCTGGAGGCGCCGAACGACTACGCCGCCGATTGCTTCCGGCAATATGGCCTGAAGACCGACGCCAGCGGACGCTTCGCCGCCATGTACAAGCCGTATCATCTGATCGGGCTCGAGCTGAATATCTCGGTGCTGTCGGCCGCGCTGCGGGGCGAGCCGACCGGGCAACCTCACGGCTTCCGCGGCGACGTCGCGGCGGTTGCAAAACGTAACTTGCGCGCTGGGGAGATGCTCGATGGCGAAGGCGGCTACACGGTATGGGGCAAGCTGTTACCGGCAGCCGCGACCCTCAAGACGGGCGCGTTGCCGATCGGGCTCGCACATCGCGTGAAGCTGAAGCATGACGTCGCCCATGGCGCGGTGGTGCGCTGGAGCGATGTCGAATTCGACCCGGGCAACGAAACGGTGAAGACACGCAAGGTCATGGAAGCCGCATTCGCAGCGCAGCATTGATCGGCTTCGGCGGTCACACAACAAGAGTGCGCTTGATTTGCAGTTCCCCTTTGGTCATCCTGACCACGATCCGGGAGCACTGAATTTCGGACGACAAGAAACGTCGGCCACCGGCGAAGACCAAAGCGGCGTCAAGACCGCAATCCCTCGTCGAGGACTCGACATCACAGGAGGGAAACGCATGGAACGTCGTAAATTCCTGACGGCAGGCGGACTGGGCCTGGCCGCAACTGCTGTTGCTGCGCCGGCCGTCGCACAATCGATGCCCGAAGTGAAGTGGCGGCTCGCTGCAAGCTGGCCGAAATCTCTCGACACGCTGTATGGCGGTTGCGAGTATTTCTGCAAGCGCGTCGCCGAGATCACCGACAACCGCTTCCAGATTCAGCCGTTCGCCGCGGGCGAGATCGTCCCGGGCCTGCAGGTGCTCGATGCGGTCTCGAACGGCACCGTCGAGATCGGCAATACCGCGCTGTACTACTATTGGGGCAAGAATCCCGCCTTCACCTTCGGCACGGCACTGCCGTTCGGTCTCAACACGCGCCAGCACATCTCCTGGCTGCAATGGGGTGGCGGACAGGATCTCCTCAATGATCTCCTCAAGGAGCACAACGCGATCGGCGTGCCCACCGGCTCCACGGGCGCGCAGATGGGCGGCTGGTTCCGGAAGGAGATCAAGTCGATGGCCGATCTGCAAGGGCTGAAATTCCGCGTCGGCGGCTTCGCCGGCACGATCATCGCGAAGGTCGGCGGCGTGCCACAGCAGATCGCGGGCGGCGACATCTATCCCGCACTGGAGAAGGGCACGATCGATGCGGCCGAATGGGTCGGTCCCTATGATGACGAGAAGCTCGGCTTCGTGAAGGTCGCAAAGTACTATTACTATCCCGGCTGGTGGGAAGGCACCGGGCAAGGCCACAACGTCATGAACCTGGAGAAGTGGAACGCGTTGCCGAAGCACTACCAGGCCGCGGTCGAGAGCGCTTCGCGCGACGCCTTCACCTGGGTGACGGGCAAGTACGATGCCGTCAACCCGCCGGCCTTGAAGCGGCTGCTGGTCGCCGGCGCCATCCTCAAACCGTTCCCACAGGAAGTGCTCGAAGGCTGTTATGGCGCGGCCAACGAGATCTATACCGATCTCGCCAAGAGCAATCGGCATTTCGGCAAGATGTATGCGAGCCTCACCGCGTTTCGCAGCGAGTCGCTGGCCTGGATGCAGGTGGCCGAGCTCAGCTTCGACATGTTCATGATGCGGATGCGGACGAGGACTTAGCTGCATCGCTGCAAGCGGCGAAACGACGAAAGCCCCGGAGAGATATCTCCGGGGCTTTTCGTCGGCTAACGTCGGGCCGCCTCAAAGCTGTCATCGTCCCTTGACCGGGCGATCCAGTATCCAGAGGCTGGGCGTTGGAGAGCTCGCTCTCACCACGTCCGCCGCGGCGTACTGGATGCTCCGCTTTCGCGGAGCATGACACCATTGGCTATATCGAGCAGAGCGATGCTCTTTGCGGAGGGCAGCAGCTTCAATTCTCGTCACCGAGCGCTGCGATCAGTTTGTCGTAATACTTGCCGACGAGCTCGATATTTCCTTTGTTCTCGACCTGGAGCGCCGGCGTCTTCAGCGCTTGATTGAGCTCGTCGAGCGCCTCCTTCTTCTCCTTGGCCGGCATCTTCTTGTCAGCCTGGATCTGCGCGATCTGCGCTTTGATCACCGCTTCGGGGCCGACATATTTCTTGGTTGCGGGATCGAAGCCGCCGATGACGAGACTGATGTTGTCGACGACGTTGTTGTAGTCGTCGTAACCGGCAAAACCGTGCTTCTTCGCGACCTCATCGAGCTGCGCGATCACCTTCTGGTCTGGCGCGGTGTTCTCCGGAAGCTTTTCTGTGATGGCGTCCATATCCTTCTGCGCGGCAAGGACGCCGTCGAGCTGCTTGTCGGTGAGCGCGATCTGCTTCAGCGCGGGAGCCTGTTGCTGCGTCGGCGCCGCCTGCTGCGCAGGTGCGGTCTGTTTGGCCTGCGCGAAAGCGGCATCGGAGGAGGCAAGCGATGCTGCGGATAGAATGCACGCGAGGCTCAGTGCAGCGAGGGCAGGACGAAGCAATGCTGGCATGGAAGTCTCCTCATGAAGTGGATGTTGCTGACAGGGACAATATCCAGACGCTGGAAGGCTAGGGAACTCGAAATGAACTCCGCATGAACTCCGCCGGCTCCTGCTAGCGGCCGATCATGGCTGAATGATCGCATCCCTGTGGCGCCCACAGCGATCACCAAACATTGCTCTGCGTGCAATCCTTCTGTTGCGCGCGCCGGCCTGTCTCGCTGATGCTCATGATCAGTAACAGCGAGAGATCACATGTCGACCTTTCGAGGCTCCTGCCACTGCGGCGCGGTGACGTTCAGTCTGGTGTCAGACATCGCCGAGCTCACGACCTGCGATTGCTCGTTATGCAGGCAGAAAAATGCACTGATGACGAAGGTCCATGAGAGCGCGCTCACCGTGCTCTCCGGCGAGGAGCTGCTGTCGGTCTACGAATGGAATACGCATCGCGCCAAGCATTTTTTCTGCTCGCGCTGCGGCATCTATACGTTCCACCGCAAGCGTGCCGCCCCCGATCATTTCGGAGTCAACGTGTTCTGCCTGGAGGATTTCGATCCTGCTTCGGTGCCGGTGCGCGCGACTGAGGGCATCGGCATGTCTGTCGTCGATCCGTACGCACGAAGCCAGTGGCCCGGGCCGCGGGAAGCCGGCTGACGCCAAAGAGCCCGAGCCAACAGCACAAACAAAAACGCCGCCTCCGTTTCCGGAAGCGGCGTTTCGTATTCGAACATCGAAAGAGGAGAGTTTCTTGTCCTTGGCAGGCCTGGCAGCGACCTACTCTCCCAGGGCTTAAGCCATAGTACCATTGGCGCTGAAGAGTTTAACGGCCGAGTTCGGGATGGGATCGGGTTGAGGCTCTTCGCTAGAACCACCAGGCCGGCGAAGGACAAGAAAACGAAGCAAGCGATCTTTGTGTTGGCGACTAGCGCCTCTCACTTCTGGTCGGGGTCGCGACGACCCTATGGACACTGAAAATGAGAGCAATCAAGCCAATCGAACGATTAGTACCGGTAAGCTGCATGCATTACTGCACTTCCACACCCGGCCTATCAACGTGGTGGTCTTCCACGGTTCTCAAGGGAATGCTCGTTTTGAGGTGGGTTTCCCGCTTAGATGCTTTCAGCGGTTATCCCGTCCGTACATAGCTATGCTGCACTGCCGCTGGCGCGACAACAGCTCCACCAGAGGTACGTTCACCCCGGTCCTCTCGTACTAGGGGCAAATCCTCTCAACATTCCAACACCCACGGCAGATAGGGACCGAACTGTCTCACGACGTTCTGAACCCAGCTCACGTACCACT
>Ga0209589_1013743_pt1 | contig 10440 bp, 5 predicted proteins | sample CowpeawhiteBW_FD_187525 | JGI IMG/M metagenome (GOLD analysis project Ga0209589, IMG submission 187525) | Root nodule microbial communities of legume samples collected from California USA - Cow pea white BW (SPAdes) (version 2) | ecosystem: Host-associated > Plants > Roots > Nodule | place: USA...
ATATATAAATAAAAATATATATATATATATATATATATATATATATATATATATATATATATATTAAATTATAATAATATATTTTAAAAAAATAAAAAAAAATTGGGATATACTTTAAAAAAAATTAAAAAATTTTGGGGGATCATGGTCCCTAAAGACACACTAAAATTTGTCATTGTCGGTAGGAGTATAAAATATAAAATGTATTTCACATAACAAATATATAATAATAATATTTATCTTATTTATTTATTATTAACTTAATAAACTTGTGTTATTTATTTATTATTAAATTATGTTACCCATGAATTTCTCAACGTATTTAAAAAAATCAATCATAAACAAATTCAAAAACAAAAATATTACAGACGAATTTAACAACGAAATGACCATGAATTAAAACATGAAATTTGACACTTATTTCACCAATAAAATTTGTGAAACATTACAAATTATCAATGAATTTTATTACACACTTTTTTATAACTTATTTTCTTTAATGTAATTTCCCTAATACAAATGAATACAATAATATTAAGTAAGAAACTTAAGTGCAAATAAGATTTTAAGTAATATATAATAGAGATTATTAAAATTTTGAATTGAAAGTATTAAGAAGTGTAACTTAAATTTAATTTAACTCAACGAAATCAATTTGTCCGGTAAAATTTGGATTCACTCATATATTATAAAATTATTTTATATCTAATTGACATGAATCTTATATTTAATTGACGTCAAAACATATACATTTTGAGTATGAAACTAGATATTTATGAGTAGTTTAATAACGGGTGACATGATAAATCCAATAAACAATAAGTTTTATTATTATATACTTTAGCGACTATAATACTATATTAAAAAATGAACTTTAGCCTACCTCAACATTATAAAATTAACATGTAAAATGAAGTTTATATTCACTTATATATTGTAACTTTGTCTTATGTCTGATCGATGTGAAATCTTAAAAAAAAAATATTATAATTTCTTATCTATATTTGTTTATGATCTATTGGTATTAAATCTCTTCATTATTATTATACCTAAGAATGAATCCAAACCAATAAAAGAATGTGTCAATGTAAAAGGGAAGAAATAATGTTTATGCAAGACTTGTGAGTATTAGAACGTAGCCCATAGAACTGAGTCCACGCGCACAATCATCCCTAAACGTTTTCTTCTTCTTCGAGTCACCAAGCACATCATTAACATTCATTCTTAGCTTGTTAAGCCGAAATTATTGAATTCCAAATATTTGAATTACTCACACAAAAACACTCACATTCTAGAAATCGAAAACGAAGAAGAAGCCTTGTTGTTTCGTGACAGTTGATTCAAGTGTGTAAGGTATTGTTGGTTTGTTCAAAATAGTTGTCCGCAATCAAAGGGTAGAACATAGTCTTATAATGGAGGAGATAGAAACAAAGTGTGTAGCCTCGACTAAAAAATCTTCAAACTTTTCTTCTTCAACCACGTAATGATTATCGACAGAGTTTTCAATCTAATCTTCCACAGATTAATTACTACAATTAACACACACATCTTTCTTCAGCTAATTAAAGTTAACCCTAAAGTCACACCCATCACTATATTTTTGTGTTTGAATCATTCCTCTCTCTTTTTTTTTTATCATAAAGGAACGTTTGGTTTAAGTTGTTCTCCGTCATTTCTGAGAATATGTTTCATTTGTACTGTGTTCTTATGAGATTTTCGATAAATTTTATATCTAATTTAAGTTCACAAAACTGATTTGTATAGTGAAGTTTGCACTCATTTTTATATTATGAAATTGTTTTATATTTAGTCAATGTGAAACTTCCAACGTATTTAGTCTATCGATAAAAATATAACTTCTAAAAACATTATTATGTCATGAACCAAGTGATCCTCCTTCTTTGTCCCTTTGTACAATTAGGTTTAAATGAAAAAGTTCATACTAGCTAGATCATATAGCTATGAAATATACATACTTTTTTATTCTCTTACGAATTTTATTAAACCTTTTTTTTAATATTTTATTAAGGCATTAAGTACAAGCAACACTACAATATATGTGTTATAAAAAATATCTGATGCAACAATATCTACCAAAGACAATTTGTCTTGCATACATGGTATTGAATTTTACCGAGTCTCTTGATTCATTTTGAAATTCTTCGACTTTATAGATCAACAAATAGTTTATCAAAACTTTATGTAAAAAAATAGTAATATTATAAACCTATCTTTATCATGGTTTTTTCAGAACTTTGAATTGGAATGACAATTTTCTCGGGAAAGGGAAATATGAAAACAAAAGTTGCTACTCGTTGTGAAGAAATAACTCTTTAAATTAAAATTTTAAGGTTCAATTATGATTATAAAGTTACTTTTATAATTCTTTTGCAATATTATTATAAAAAAGTGGGTTCAAGTTTCACTTATGAGATTTTTAATCTATTCCTCGTTCCAGACATGTATCAAAAATTTAAATATGAGTTATTTTTCTATCACAACCATTAGTCTTACATTGTTTAGAAATTAAGACTTAATATAATTTAAATATTTTCTTTTCTTTTTATCTACTGAAACATCTTTTAAGGACAAAATCGTTACGAAACACATATTCTAAAGCGAATAATAATTTAGATGTAGAAAGATTGACCCAAGAATAATACGTGAAACAAAAACTTAAAAATATTAAGTATTAAGATTTTATATTAAAAGTGATATAGAATATTTTTTACATAGTTTCGTATTTCATTTGTGACAAACATTCCTGTTGGTGATAAATTTTCCATCTTTATGACTAATTGACAACACAATAAACTTAAACCTTATTTATTATTTGTTTAACATTTCGATAGGTGTGAATTTATTTTATTTTTTTAATTTTATACCAAAAGTCCAAAGAGTTATTAATGTAAGTTAAAATACGTATTGGTTGGTATAACATTTTGTGTTTGAAATGTAGTTAAGGTTATATTAATGTGAAAAGTTAAAATGTTGGATGGTAGTGGAAGTTGACATCATAACCTTACATCATTGGTGGTAGGTCAGGACTTAAATTAATTAGTGGCATACTTTTATTAAATTCCAAAATTATAATAACAAAAAGCAAATTATTCACTTAGATTGGGAGCAGTTTCTACGTTACAGACCTTGACTCAACTATCATCAACATATGGCAGTTTCGAGCCGTTGGGATAGTGAATGGGAGAATACCAACCAGAGAACGAATAATTTCAATGGAAAGACCACAACTTTACAAATTAATCAAACCCTCTATTTTATTTTCTTCTTCAGATATATGAATCGGATATATTTTTTTTTATTGTAAGTGAAGAAATTGAATAAGAATATGAATAGGAAAACATAAATTTAAGAATAAATTATCGGAGATTCTACATCAACAAAATTAATATAAGTAGGTGCAATTCTTATTTTAAAAGTCAGTTTAATAGGATTTAGTTAAATTTAAAATTTATTTTTTAACATAATATCAGAATTACGAGTTAAAGTCTATTTTAGAGACATTTATTGTTTGTTGGACTTACCGTGTTACTCATTATCGGATCACCCCACCCATGTCCAATCACACGTTTAAGACGTATATATTTCAGAGAGAAGTGTATAATGGAGATTCTACATAGACTATAGATAAGATAAATTCATAGTATACAAGTGAGTACAACTTTAACCTTACAAACCAATTTAATAAAATTAAGTTAAATGTAAAATATTCAAATTTTAGGTGAAACTTTTAATTTTCTAAACTTAAGTAACGGAATTACATTTTATAAATTTAATTTATCTAAACAAAATATATTTTAGTATAAAACAATTTTCAGTTTTGTTTCTGGAAAATGATTTTTTTAAAAAAAAGAATCTTCTAAACATAGTATTAAAGTATTTATTAATTAGTGTCACTACCTTGAATTTTGATTCCACGTTTTGGTCATTCTCCAAATCACAAAACTTGATGACTTCAAAACCTTCATCATTGCTATATGAACCTTTCAAGTAACTACCGTTTTGAGAAAAAAACGAAAATGAAAGAAAAGTGAAATGATTTATAACTTAGTGTGAAATGGGAAGTGTCTTGAACTGCTTCACCAACCCAATCACTTTCTCTTTACGCGGAAATTTTCCAAAGTCATCGCATAATTTTATGTAACCCTTTTCCCTATCAAAATGCTAATGCACAAAACACTCAATTTAAGGACTTAATCACATTTTATATCTCTCAGATTAATTAAAAAAACAAATAAAAATGTTTAGAAACTAAAAATAAAATACAAATGTACTTAAAAAAATATTAATAAATCAAATGGCTTGGATTCATAGGGGAAAAAAGTTATATGTGTGGAGCACATACACTGAGATTAGTGAAGACGCGTTCAAATTCTCATTTTCAATTTTTTGTGTGCTCATAATTCAACTTGTATAATGGTCAAGACAAAAATAGGGTTCATAGTTTGTCAAATGGTATGTGACCAAACCTTTTTGTAGCTTTTGACCGATAGACTTTGTATGAGAATTTGTAAATTAGGTTAAACGACTTAAATTCCTTTTGGTTATTGAAACTGAAAATTGTAACAATTTATATATTTTTCACTAAGAAAAAAAGTGGAGCACAAGAATGTCATACGTTTGTTGAACATAAAGTGCTTATGTGATTGGTTGGAAAACTTCTTAACACAAATTGTTGGAAATTGGAGGATTAGAGAAGTGACAAGTGATATATGTGACACATTTCATTTGACATAGTTAATTTATAGGATATAAATAGGGTAATTTTTATTTTATTAATCAATTTTATGAAGATAAGTTATAATTTTTTTTTTTCAATTTGGTATCAAAATCTATTATAACAAAGTTTATTGAGTCTATTATATCATTTATTATCAGGTCATTACCGAATTATTTACAAATATTTAGTTTCATATGCAAGATATTCATGCATCATGAAGGTGGGGTAAAAAACTTTACGTTTACTGGATATAAGATTAATTTACATGATATAAGTAAGTATAATTTTCATCTTATTACAAGTTAATATTGTGAATATGCATGAGTTAGACTTAAACTCACTCTCTAGTATGATATTAAAGTCTATTTTATTGAAGTTTATTGAGCCTATTAAATCGGATCTTCTACAAAATATCTAGTCTCACACAAAACATACATATGTCTTGACACGAGAAAAGATAAATATCAAAATATAGTATATAATGACAAATAATATTCACCTTGTACATGATAAATTAAGCTTAAAGTCACCAAATAATCAGAAACAATACATGTAAGAGACCAATACATTTTCTTTAATCTACGGAATCTTCTTTCTTACGTGGGTTAGGAATGATAATGTATTGGTCTATTACGTGGGTTAGGAATGATAATGTATTGGTCTATGAAATGTTCATGGTTCAATGGTATAGAATCTAATACTTTTAAAAATTCTTAGAATTGTGAACTTATAATCGTGTGGAAATGTCAAAATGAAAATAAAACATTTATATGTTAATAGTTAAACTTTCTCCGTTAATCGAAATTAAACATGTTACTTTAAGAAAGTATAACAATAATTAATTTAATTTATAAATATTTTAAGAGTCGCACTTAGAGAGTAAATAATGTTAATTAATATTATGAAATCTATTTACTTTGTTTCTCATACCGAGTGAAGCTTAATCTTTCTTCGCAAATAACATGGGCTATCCTCACATCAATTTGCATTGGGCTTAGCCCAAATACACAACAACACGCACCTCTGTTCAAGTTACAAAGGGCATTGCTGTCTGCAGCCATCAATATACTTCGTACACCCCCATAATTTAAATATACTCTCGCTCCGTCACTTTTAGTGGGCTTCATAGATCATCTCTAGTTTTTTTTTAATAAGATTTTCCATTAGTAAAAATATTATTTTAATGAGTTCCATGAACTCAGAAATTTGTTTATATGATTAACTCTCTTCCACATGTCTATAGCATCCATGTTAAAATTAATTTTTTTATTAATAAGAAATAAATGTAGAAAAAATTGTGTTATATTAGGATAAATAGTAAAAGAATTTATGTAAAAGAAGCTACAATAAAATTTATTACCGAAATGGATTAGCATTGTCTTTTTTGGTATTAAGTTTTGTTCAAACACCTTTTTTCATAAATTGTCTTATAATTCTGTTCCAATAAAGAAAAAATTGAATTTCTAAACACTGAAGTTATAAAAGACGAAAATGTAATAAAATTAATTTCGAAACATATATTTTGAATTTTTTTAATATTTCAGAATGGTATTATTCTTCTTAGAATTACTATATCCCACAATTCAAATTTTGAAATAAATTTTTAATTATACATCAAGGAACACTACCTCCTAAGATATTTATTACTCTATAATAAACTAGAACTGTTGAAAACTTATTCTATGTTGTACAATATAGAAGCTAGTGATAAGTGTAAATTTTAAAAGTTTAACTATTAAAAAAAATGGATTAATTTTTTCGAAAAACTCAAATACATATAATTTTTTTATATATATTTTTATTTTTTCCAGAAAATCAAGAAGAGAAAAATTATATAAACAATGTTTATTTTACATAATTTTTAAAATTATCTTTTTAAAATATGTTTGATTTATGTTCTAGCACATCCAAACGTTTCATCAACACTTAAAAGTCGATATCAATATATTTTCATTCTTTAACTTACCAAGATATTTAAAAAATAAAATGAAATCATAATAAAATCAAGTCATCATCATATATGTGTTGTTACATGTAATAGCGATGTTATATTAGTTGTTTTTAAGATTAAAACATTATTGAAATAAAAATGTTGACGTAATATGTAGAAAAAAACTACAAGATCTTGGTCCCTATATTTTTTTAGAAAATTTATTTTCCTGTATATAAAAACCTTACATAAGACTAGTTAGATGTTAATAATAGTTTATTAAAATTGTACAAAGTATTGTTAACTTTTTGTTGATATTGTAAATAACATTAGTTTTTCTCCGAATAAATATAATAATAATATTTATTTATTTTATTTTCTCAAAAGAAAATAAGTGAATAGAAAAAGAAACAAAATAGTTTTTAATTATTAGTTCTTAACTCTATTTTCTTACTTTCTTTACTCTATGCTATTATTTGGGGTATTTATGAATTTGGTTTCAATTTTGGCATTTAGTCTGAGTGTGGACTGCAATTAGTCAATACCTAATAATTTTCTGTATCTTTTCTTATCAATCTATCATTGTGTTTCAGATTGGAACAGACATGAGTCCAATCACATAAGACATTGACGTTACTTTCAACCAAAAACTTTAAGGCACTGAATTTATGGGTATTCATTTTTATATAGTGCTCTACTTTCTTATCTCTAACTAATGTGAAACTTATACTCACACTAAGATTCCTAATAGAAACAAAATAACAATGTAAATGTAATAACAGGAAAAAGCTATTCAAATAACAAATAAATTAATAGAAATGAAGAATATTGGACATATATGTTGTTAAGAACTACTAATTGTTAAATATGTTGTTAAGAACTACTAATTGTTAAAACCCTTGGTAAATAGCTTGGTCTTTCCATGAAAGAAATGAAAAGATCTATGGTAATGTAATTTTTCTCAATCAAATAAATGATCGAGAAATTTGATCCAATTGTACAACAACGAATTAAAAATTATGAAATTCATAATATTGCCTTATACATAATATATAAATATATAAAATGAGTAGCTAAATTTATTAATTGTTGCAATAAAAAATGAAAAATAATAAAAAATAGATGCTAAATGTTATTTAATTAAATAATTGTTCTTCGAAAAAAAATGTCTTTTTTATTAAGATATATAAATATTTCATTGACTTCAATATAAATTAATGAATATAATTACGTTTAATTATTTTTATATAAATATCATTGAAGAACATGTAAAAATACGTAAAAGATAAGTGATAATTTGTTTGATATTTTTAGGTAAAATGTACAAATAGCCACAGAAAAAAGTTGTTACGTGAGAACATTACAATTATAAAATTTTAAGTTAAATAGTTTGAATCCTTTCATTAACATAAAATTCTTAATATTTAGAGAGTATTATTGTAGTACTTTCATTTCTCCCAAGTACCCATAAAAACTCTTATTGTTTTTTAACAAAGTATAACATGGTAGAGATAAATATATTTTTTTTATCATAATCTTGTAGTTGTAACTTGAAATGAAAATTCATCTCAATTAAATCTTTATAAGCATTTACATCATCCTTTGCTTTCCCTCTAATATTTAGTAACATTCCAATTACATTGTCATAAACATTCTTTTTCGCATGGATTAAAATTTGTCAATGTTTAACATCTAATTTACATCAATATCTGAGTTATAAAATTATTGATTTCTTCTTTCATCTATTCTTCACAATAGGATTCTTTTGTGTTCTCCCAAACATTGATTGCACACCCACTCATACACTTGTTCTCTAGTTAAGGGTGGTGGGTAGTTTTTTTTTTCCTTGACATCCATTGAAAGTCATTTTCATTCTACGATATATGGGTGATTATGTCTCAAAATTTTCAATGACTAATGTAACATGTTTTTTTTCTTTGTTTCAGTTTAAGGTAACTTGTATTTTCTTCACATATTGGACAAGCTTAATGTCTTTTCAAACTATAATAGTTCAAATTTTCGAAAGCTGAAAAGTCATTAATGATGCAAAATAAAAATGCTCACAAAATAAAATTGACTTTTCGATATGCATCACACACCTAAACTCCATCTTCCATCAACAATCTCAAATCTTTTATCAACAAAGTTAGATAAACATCAATATCATTTATAGGTTGCCTTGATCTTGATGTCATTATAGATAACATCATGTATTTTCCTTTTATACACATCCAATATGACAAGTTACAAACGATAAGCAAAACGAGCCACACACTATGCTTGTTATTTAAATTACCATAAGGCATTCCATCATTAGCAAAACCAAGTCTTAAATACCTTAGATCACTCTCAAAGTATGGATGTAAACGATAAGCAAAACGAGCCACACACTCTTAAATTGTGATACCCCGCGTCTTGTACACTTATTCAATGTTTCAAATTATATCGCAATCATTAGGACAAACATGTATTTTCTTGTACTCCATACCCATTAGGACAAAAATTTCAATGTATTGTCCGATGATATAATTGTTGTCAATCACCCTACATCTAAGGTATTGTCCGCTTTGGAGCGAATTCCATAACGGTTGTGTCCTTAAAAGTCACCTCAGAGAATGAAAGGAGGAAAGAGTATTTAAATCGTCTTAAACCTCGATTTTAAGCGAGGTGAGACTATTGGACGTAGTAGTATCATTTAATTTTAATATTTACTTTAAATTCTAATCAAAATTAAATTTTTTATTTTAAATTTAATATAATTTATAAAATATTTCAAAATACAAAAAAAAAACACTAACCTAGTTTCCTAGTGTGTCAAGGGGATAACACCTCTAACGTGTTGACAGTAAGTAAAGTAACAACAACGAGTAAAGCAACAACGACGCTTGGAGAAAAACAAAAAAAAACACAAAAAGACAACAAAGTTGTAGCAATGTCACAAAGGTGGATAACGCAAAAATGAAAATGAAGATAAAGGAACAGACACTAACTACAACGATTTAGGAGATAAAATGTGAAAAAAAAAAGTTGAAAAAGATGAATTTGTGTGGATTTAAGTGGATGAATTTGTGTGTTTTTTTGAGTGAATTTAGAGGGTAAAATAAGTGTATTTAAAGATAAGTTTTATGAAAGTTAGTGAGAGATTTGATTGATGTGATAGATAAAATAAATTGTAAAAATAGATAGAATTAAAAAGTTGCCAAAATACCCTTGATGAAAAAAGAGAATGATTTTGTAATTTGGTGTTATAAAAATAATTACATGGTGTTATAAAAATAATTACAAATAATTAATACGAATTAAAAAAATATTAAAATTATATGAAATTTTAAAATATAAAAATTTAAATTTTTATGAATGTAAAAAAAGTTATACAATTAAATTAAAAAAAAAATTATACAAAAAAAGTTAGAAAAAAAACACACACACACTCGATACCAGTTACGTAACCAATGTCACTCTCCCTTTTGCACAGGCACAAGTTACGCAACCGTGTCACACACACTGTAACGCACCGGTTATGTAACCGGTGCGCATCCCCCTTCAATCGACCTTCCTCCACTACTATCTTCCTCCATCACATCTTCCTCCCCCACCACAGTCCACCATGTCTACTAGGGATGGCAACGGGGCGGGGCGGGGACGGGTTTTACTATCCCATACCCATCCCCGTAAAAAAAATTCATCCCCATCCCCATACCCAAACCCAACGGGTATCAAACTTTTGTCCCATCCCCATCCCCACTGGGTAACGGGTATAATCTCGTACCCA
>Ga0209589_1013744_pt1 | contig 10439 bp, 7 predicted proteins | sample CowpeawhiteBW_FD_187525 | JGI IMG/M metagenome (GOLD analysis project Ga0209589, IMG submission 187525) | Root nodule microbial communities of legume samples collected from California USA - Cow pea white BW (SPAdes) (version 2) | ecosystem: Host-associated > Plants > Roots > Nodule | place: USA...
GCACAAGAACTCTGAATCTTAAAAAGGTAGTTTGAAGTTTGGAAACTGAGTTCTATTTAAAGAGGTTTTCGCAGGCTGAGTTAGAAATGAAGAGTTTAGCTGAAACTGCCAAGGATAATCGATTACCCAAAATGGTAATCGATTATCTCATGTACAAATTTGAACAAATATTTTTATAACTGCCAGTGGTAATCGATTACCAGAAATGGTAATCGATTATTTCAAGTCATTTTTCAAGAGCCAAGTTATAACTGCCAGTGATAATCGATTACAATTTGTGGTAATCGATTATCTTAAGTGGGTTTTGAAAAGTATAATTTTTTGGAGTTGGTAATCGATTATTATAAGTTGGTAATCGATTACCATACTGATTTTTGCAAAAAAAATGAGTTTCTCTCAGAGGAGTTGCGAACTAGCTGTTGTTCTAACAATTTTGCACCTAACTAGAGAAAGCACCTAACTAGAAAAAATTTAAGTCTATTACAATAAGAATCTTTAAACATAAACTATATTGTCTTCAATATCTTCAAGTGTTTTCTTCAGCATCTTTATCATCATCAAAATCTTTTAATCAATCTTTGTCAACACATTGGATATTGTTTGGAGCTAGGAAATCAGGTAAGGGGAGCTTTCTATATTTTTTCTTGTACATGTGGTGTAGTTATTGGTATTATTGTGTTATAAAACTCGAGAAGATGTTAAAGTGCGAGATTTCTTAGTGATTGTTGACGCGAAAGTGAATAAAGAAAATGTAGGGTTTGTTGTCTATTTGTTTTTTCTTTTGGGGTTGAAGGTGTTTTCATGGGTGAGTACGTGGGGAGATTTGGATTAGAGGGAAATTACATGAACACGAGTTGAAAATAAATAATTAGGTAATTGAAGTGTAAAAGTTCATTAGGATTTGGAAAGTACTTAGGTGAATTGGATATAGTGGAAATCTTTTTGAAAAGATACCAAAAATGAATTTGGAGGTGAATTGAAATTCTGGATCTCACGATGTAGATATATTACATGTATTCATATAAAAGTATAAAAATGCAAGTGTGAATTTTTATATTAATTATGCTGGTATATAGACAACGTGTGTGTGTATATATATATATATATATATATATATATATATATATATATATAATATTATGTTAGGCATTGTATCAAATAAAGCTAAACTAATATGAATAATGGTGGGTTGATATTACGTTTTGGTATCAAAAGTCAGTGGTAGCGTGTTTTGTGTATATATAATGTATTGCATAGTAATGTATATGATATGGTAAAGATATATTAAAGGCTTTTGTAGTTGAATTATTATTATGCTTGCGCAGCGATTAAGTCAAGGGTTGAAATTGTAAGCATATTATCAAAAGTTAGTGCTCACAAGGCTGCTATGAGCGGGGAGGTTCATAGTAGGTGTCATGCATGTTGGACTGGGAGCGGGTAGGTTCGTAGAGTTGGACTACGAGCAGGGAGGTCCCTAGAGTTGAACCACGAGCGAGTAGGTTCGTGGAAGCATGATAATCCCTAAGGACCAAGGTTGTGAATGGATATTTCTCATATAGGTTATGAGATTGGGGTGGAACCTTATAAAGAAGTCAATAAATTAAAATTGGCTAAGATAGATTGGGTGAGGGTTAATTCTTATTATTTAATTGATTGTATTACTTTTCTTTCTCAACTCACCCTTTATGTTTGTGTTTGCCGATGATCGTGTGACTTGTCACGTGGGAGCAAATGTGAATCCTGGTGAGGACGTTGATGCCTAGAGACAGAGTGAGGCAGAATATGCGAGATTACTTTATGTTTTATTTCTAAACATTTTGTAATAAGTTTTTATAATGTTCTTCTTTATTATGGATTTGTAATAATGATGATTTAGTGGATTGGAACTTCATCGATATAAATTTTAATTTTTCCCGCGCTTGGGAACTTTATATATTATTTTAATTCCAAATAAATTATATGATATTTGTTTTATCTAGTAATATCTACCTAGGGTGTTACAGTTGGGCTCGATCGACTCGTTCGGTTTGTCAGGCCCGCCTAGCTCGTTCATGTTTGTAGGCCTGTCCAGCCCGTTTTAGTCGTCGTGCCCGGTCCGTCTAGGTCGTTGAGCAAGGTCCGTCCGAGTCTGAATTTAGCCTAGTCCATCTCAACCTTTAGCCTAACTCGACTAAAAATTTAAATTGAAAATTTGGATTGGATTTAGCCTAGTCCATATTTGAAACTCTTGATTTATAGAATGGATATCCAATCCGTAAAATATATGAAATGTAGATTAGATTGAAATCCATATCAATTAAAATAGATTTTAAATGGATTGAATTTTTAATAAAATGGATTTTAAATAGATTAAATCGGAGCAAAACTAGATTGGATCAAGAAAATTAGATTTTTTGTCCATCCCTAATTAACTTACAATTCATGACGTGTTTAATATTGTATTTCTTTATGTTGGAATTGTAAATAAAAAATTCATCTATATCAATAATTATTTTTAATGTATAAATAATAGAATCACTATGTCTCTTCACTCCCATCTTTTCTTTTCATTTTAGTAATTAGATTCTTATTCATTATTATAATTATTATTAGATAATTTAGTTGGTGGTATGATAAGGTGAAAATACATGTTTATTGTATAGGAAATAAATCTTTGTAATTTGTAAAGTGTATTTATTATCCATCTCGTTGTCTATTGGTTAGAGCATGGTAAACATCTACAGTTGAAATTAAAATACCCAATTAACTAATACTAGTGCTATAACGAAAGGATTCAGGAAAAGTTAACATTTATGACCTAATTTCGTTTCACTTTAATAACAATAAGAACATTTGATCTAAAATGTGGTTCATGAATCCTTGGATATAAGAAGATTGATACTTGATACGGTAATGATGCACTATACTAACAACCTCTTTGATAAGGCTAATAAATGTAAAATTAAATAAATAAATCTTTTAAAAAAAATTATAATATCCTGGCAGTTATAATCACCATCACCAGTATATATTTGATAAAGAAAATTTAAAATTAATTTAGAGACAATTATAACTGCTAATAAATATTTAATAACTTTTTTAAAAAAATTATGGATTTGGTGGTGGTTAAAATTGTCATAAAACATTGAATGAAAATATTTTAATATTAATTTATAGGTGGTTCAAACCGTCAATTTTTTTTAATAGTTATAACATCTTGGATGAGAATATTCTAAAATTAAGTTAGATATAGTCACTAACAGAAAAAAAGTCTTTTACGTTCGACGCTTTTTACTTTTCTCGTCTAGTTCAGGTCAGACGTAGTAACGTTAGTTGTAAATTTACGTCTGATGCATAAATCGAATGTAAATTTACGTCTGACCCAAGAGAATAGACATAAACTGCCATTTTTGCTGCCGCACAGTCATCCGCCGCTGCTACTACCGTTGTAGAGTCCTCTGCTCCTACACTTCAACCACAATCCTTTGTCGCTGCACTTCAACCACAATCCTTTGCCGTTGCACTTCAACCAAACGACCACCACCGCACCTTGACCGTCACCGTTGCAGTTCCTTCGCGGTTGTAGTTTCGCCGCCGCTGCAGTTTTGTTCCCATTGCCACTGCCTCCACCAAAATTTGCAAAAAATTAGGGGTTTCAAGAACTGAATGCACCAAAACGAAATTAAGAGAGGAATCAAGAGAGAAACTAACCTTTCAACAATTAATCACTTGATCTCCACCAGTGCAGTTCGAAAATGGTAAAATTGTGTTCTCGTCTTGCGTAGTCGCGACGCTGTAGAGAAGAAGGTTTTAGGGATTTAAGTTTCAATTTTTACATGTGACGCGCTGTAGTTAGACGTAAATTTATGTCTGACGGGACTAATCAAACGTAAATTTACGTTTGATTAGTGCCAATCAGACATAAATTTACGTATGACTACAATGCATCAAACATAAAAGTTGATAATTTAATTACAAGTTAGCCACCGGTTATTTTTTATGTCTGATTCTGGTTGGTTAGACGTAAAATCGCAGACGTAAATTGTCTATTTTGTGTTAGTGAGTTAAAATCGATTCTAATAATTTTAGTGACTATTATTTTAACAATTATATTAAATCAAAATTTTGATATTTTATGACGTCAAATTCTATATAAGTGAGTTAACTGATGGCAAAAAATAGAATAATGACAATTTTAACCGCCGCTGATAACCGACTTAATCGATGTTAAATTTTTTTTTTTTTTTTGCACTATTTCACGTTACCAGTTTTCTTTTTGTTTTACTTTTATCATTGAAGTCTTCCTATATTAAAATTGTTTCAGATTTAATAAATACATTAATTTGATAATAGTTAATTTTTTACTTTAAAATAAGTGTAAAATGTTGGGACAAGACTATTAACGTGACGGAGATGAAAAAGAAAATGTTCTTTACTATTTCTACGTTTCTTTCTTTATTACTTTAAGGAAGTTGACCGAATGATGATTATTCTCCACATACTATGTTTTACTCTCTTGAATTTTCGCTTTTGCTGTCCAAATCTAATGATTCTATTTTGACGATAATCGGAATTGTTTATTCATAGATCGGTCTTTGTGGAATTATTCCTCTTCTTATTTCTACTTCTATATTTCATCATATCAAATCAAAAGTAGATTCTTCTTCTTCTTCTGAAAACAATAGCTGTGAAAGAAAAATTCGTAGAGGAATCTAAGCTTAGTTATTTTTCTGAAATGGACTCAACCTTACTTTATTTTTCCAAATGGACCTCTTCATTGTACTTGGTGAGAATTTTGATTTTAGGGAATCAAATTCCCACTCCCAATATCCATAGCGACGCGCCAGAAACTCCCAATATCCGATGAGCTAAATTCTAAGAAGTTTTTTTGTTTTTCTTTTGTTGAAAGAGGAGGAAAGCTAAAAAATTGATAATAGGAAAAAGTAAATTTAAATAATTAATTAAAAATGTGAGGAAATAAATTTAATTGATTTCCAATAATTGTCTTGATGATAAGATGCTTTTTGATTGATGAAAAAATGTTGTTAAGCTGTTAAAATGTTATTATTTGAGTTTGGAATTTATGCAAAAAGTATTTTAATTGATTACCTAATCGTTGTAGTTTATTAGATTTAGAACCATAGTAGTTATGAGATTTCTCTTTTAATATGTTAAAACGAATTTTATAAAATATAGCTTTAGACTAGGTTTTTCTTTGTTCTTATTTTGTTCTCGGTGATATTTTAGAGAGGTTGGCTATTGAGGATGAGAAAAGTGCATGCAGTTCTTGGATAGAATGAACTAGTAAAAAAGTCAGTTATTGATCGAGTAATATTAAATGATGTGTAGTTAAGACATTTCCTTAAAAAAAATCTTCAAATTGTGGATAATGTAACATCCCATTTTAATAAATAAATTTATTCAAATAAAACATTGTACACATTATAATATTCAAGGGTACGAGACTTAAAGTATAAGAATTTCACAGCCATCCAAGTATTCAATATAGAAAAACTAAGATACACCACTGTACCTTTGACAAAATGGAAAGATTCAACCGCTGACCAAAAGCTTGCTCATGAGCAAGGGATTATAATATAATAATAACTCTTCAACGTGGGCTGAACAGCGGCCCAACACTAAACAACGTCCAACAAAGCTATAGTGTCCCCGTTGTCACTGCGATCACCCGGAGTTCCCACATCTTCTCATATCAATAAATTGATGATCATCGCAAAAGGAGAAAACCACACACGAGACACACAAGCAAACAAAAAGGGTAAGCTAGAGTAAAAAGGTTTTATCATACAATTGAGCATACAATTTAAAAGCCAAAGATACATAAATCGCCCAAACATGTGATAGCAGACACTTTAAGACTCTAAGACTCAACTATTTGGATACATATAATTAGTCAGATTCATTGGATGCTTGCACTTGTAGTGGCCTCTACTGCTCTGCAGAACTATTGCCAATGAGTTTCACCCTACCACTCACAAGGTTATCCTTCAAACATCTAAGGTCATTATCCTGCCAAAGATTGGGGCCTCTTGCTACTCTCACCACTTGAGTCAATACATTTTACATGAGACTCATTGACTCTTTAGAGTTTCAGGATGCAATCCTTACTAAATTATATAATGAGGCGCCACCACGAAACCTTCATGGAATTACATCCTAACCATGAGGCACCACCACGAAATCTTCGTGGAATTACGTCTTGACCATGAGGCACTACCACGAAACCTTCGTGGAATTACGTCCTAACCATGAGGCACCACCACGAAACCTTCATGGAATTACGTTGTGACCATGAGGTACCACCACAAAACCTTTGTGGAATTACGTCTTGACCATGAGGCACCACCACGAAACCTTCATGGAATTACGTCCTGACCATGAGGCACCACCGTGAGATCTCACCAAGAGATTCATGGAATTACATCCTGACCATACCAAAATCATGTCTCACCAACCAAACCTAGAATTATCATGCATACTAATCTCATACCAATTTATAACCAACCCTCCAATCGTGGGTCATACGTGTAATCATACCATCTTATCCATTCCAACCCATACCAACAGATAATGCATACATATTCACATGGTTCATACTTCAATTAGGGAAACCACTTAGTCATGCAATCAATAAAAAAAAACAGGGAAGAAAATAACATTAGAGCATGCACCAGTCTCGCTCAAGCCATGGCCCTCGCTCAGGCGAAAGAGGCTTTTCGCTCAAGCTATAGGCTCTCGCTTAGGCGAGACTGCCTTCAAAGAGTACTGCAGGTTTCGCGAATTCTCGCTTGGGCGAGATCTCCTCGCCTGAGCGAGACTGCCTTTCGCCCAAAAGAGAGACCTCTTGCCTGAGCCACCACTAAAGCGAAAGACATTAGGTTCCTATGAGTTCTCGCTTAGGCGAGCCCCTCTCGCTTGAGCCAGATGATTCGTTGCTCAAACGAGAGCTCTTTGCCTAAGCGAGAGCTCGAGCAGGAACTTGGGCCAGTTTCTGCTATTCTCACGTAGGCGAGAGGAGCTCGCTTGGGTGAGAGTACTAGTTCCACCATTGTTCTCACCTGCATCGGCCATACATGTAAACCCAAACAGCATAACAAGGCATTCCATATAACCACAGTAGCACACAAGCCATACGAACACAGAGCAAAGCCAAAAATAGACAAACATTCAGAAAATATGAGGAACCCTACCTTCCCTTACCTAGAAAATGCTAGCCAAAGATATCGACACTTAAGCCAACGATCACTGCAGCTCCAAGGGCAGATTCGAGAGGTGGAAGGGGAAACGAAGTTGAGCTAGCTTGACAAATAGTAGAGGTCAAACCCTAGCAAAGCTTGCGACTGTAGTTCTCAAAGGGGGATAAGAGTTGTTTTCTGAAAATGGGCAGAAAATGAGAGGGTTAGGATTGGTCTAGGGGTTTTGGACACCCTATGAACCAGCCCCTAGGCCCAAAAGTTAAGGCCAGACCCTTTAACATAAGACCAAAAAAAGTGGGTCTTACAAATAAAACCACAATATTTGCAACAATCTTAAAAAATATCTATTATTATTTTTTTCCTTCATTTTTATTGGCATCTTTTTGTTTTCTTTCCATCTTTTGTTCAATTTTTTTTTCTTGAATCTCCTTCTCAATCGGCTTGTTTTCTTTTACTTATTTTTCTCCCACCTAATTCATTCTGTAAGACCCACTTTTTTTTTGTCCATAGGATACCCAAAACCCCTAAACCAGCCTTATCCCTCTCATTCTATGCACCTATTAGAAAAACATCAGTGTCATTCTCTCTTCTCCCTCCAACAAAGCTCTGCTAGGGTTTGGCTACCCTTCTTCATTTGAGCTAGGAGAACTCCATTTATTCCACCTTGCACATTAGTTCTTGGATCTGTAGTAATCCTCTAATGTGTGCCTGTACCTTTCGCTAGCATCCGTCCAAGTAAGGGAAGATAGGGTTCACGCTTTTATTATTTTTTTTTGCTTGAGCCACTGTTATTTCACTATGGTATGCCTTGTGTGTTGATGTGAACTTGTGAGATGCACTATTGGACTTTGTGAGATGCACTATTGGACTACTTGAATCCCATTGTGTGACTGTTGCACGAGAGAACAGTGGTGGGCACTGGTTTTCTCGCCCAAGCGAGCATGTCTCGCCTAAGCGAGATTTACAAAGGCTCGCCCAAGGTATTTTACGTGAGTAGTCGCTGAGGCGACCAACTTTATTTTTGAGCGAGCAAACATCTCACTTAGGCAAGATAGGTCTCGCCTAAGCGAGAATGCGCATAAGTTCATTGTATCCCTTTTCAAGCCCTCGCCTAGGCGAAGGGGGCTCGCCTGAGCGAGACCCTTCTGCCTAAGCGAGGAGCTGGGCGAGGAGTGCATTTGTGCTGTGGTTTTCTTTGTTTGGGGGATTGAGACATTGTAACACTTGTGACACTTAGCTTGGGGGTGAGCATCTCGGGGGTAAGCAGGGAAATCCACCACAAGTGCAAGTTGTGTCGAGTTTTAGTGTATTGTGTGGAAGGTTATAACATGCTTGGGTGATGTATGTATAATCGACTGTGAAAGTGTATCAGATTGCTTGATAAAACTATTTTTTTTTGGCTCTAGCTTACCCTTCTTGTTGTTGTATGTTTGTCTGGTGTGATTTTTTCTCCTTTGCGATGATCATCAACTTTTTGATGTGAGCAGATGCGAGGAACACCCGTGGCCAACAGGGAAGAGATGATTCCGCTGCATAGTCTATCTGGGCTGGACTTCACATTTTATTTGGGTTTTTCTTTACGGCTATGGCTCATATATTGCTTTACTCTTTAATACGTTATCAACTATAGTTAAGTCTTTTGTTTTCGTTTGTATCTAGCATCGTGATGTGCCTTGGTCTCTTCTAGTATTTTCTAGATATCATAAGGAGTAGTGTTTATACTCTGGGACTTGTCTCAAAATTTCTAATTGTGTGGCATTTCATTTAAATTAAAATTATTATTTAAATGGATTGTTACACATTCTCTTTAGTTTATTTTTCCTTTAACTTATTGTCTTTAATTAATTTTTTTAGTTCCTTATTTTTAACTCGTTTTTCTTTCAACTTCCCTCTTAACTCTTTCTCTTTTATTTGTTTTTCTTCATTATTTGTTTGTACTTACTTTATTGTTTCTGTTTTTCACCATCTCTCCTCTTAATTAGAACATACACTTTGGTCATCAAATTTTTTTGCTACATTCCAGTTTTATTGATTTGTTGACATCAATTTGTCTTTAAATTGATGTATTATTATAACGGTGCCGTTGCTTATAACCGCAATGATTATAAATACACTTACAATTGAAATTACATGAAAACTGCTAAAAGTGTCTCACCTTATCAATTGAACACTTGGAGAAATAAGACAAAATGCATCAATACACAAAATTCATGATTTTATAGGATATATATTGAGCATGTGGATCCCTACGTTCTCGTTGTTCGACAAATATATTTATACAACTGATAAACATGTGGACACATTTGTTTTTTATTTTTGTTTTCGTTGTAATATTAGTAGAATTTTATATTTTATGGGATTTTTTTTAATTTTTTTAAGAAAATACGTTTTGTTTTGTTATTTTTTCAATAAATTTTAATTGTTGGATAATTTTTTTGAATAATTATTTTCTATAAAATTATAAAATTGACAAGTATTGTCTATAAAATTTGCAACATTTTGGATAAAATATTTTGTAAACAAATGGATAACAAATTTTTACAAACTATTATTTCTAACAAAATTTACAAGTATTTTTTAAGAAAAATTAGAAAAAGAAGTTTAGCTGAAAATTTACAAGTATTTTTTAAGAAAAATTAGAAAAAGAAGTTTAGCTGAAAATATAAGTTTTTTAGTACTGTATACAGTTTAGATTTTATACTTTACGATAGAACCGATAAAACTAAAAGTTTAAGAAATGTCATCACATATTAAAAATCAAGGACCAAAATCATACTTACAATCTAAACTATTATTATTCATATTTTTTATATGATATTTTGTGACATCTGGAAAAGAAAATCTATGTAAAACTTTTGAAAACCTCTTCAACTCATTTTTAAACCAATCAATTAGAACATCGGGTCAACCTGAAGTTACTTTTATATGATCTAAGCAATTACAACATCAGGTGATTATGATCTAAGGCATTACATAGACGGGTCAACCTCAATTTACGTTTGGTTACAAATTGAAAATAACATTTAGCTTTTCATTCTTTTTCTACTTAAATTATTCGTGTAACTTTGACTTCTTATAACTATTTCTAGTTTCTGACTCCATCATGGGTTTGTGTTTTTCGTATGTGAAATCTACAATAATAATACTATATGATTATTTGCAAAAAAGAAGACAATATATATATATATATATATATATATATATATATATATATATATATATATTTTATTTTTTATTTTTTTT
>Ga0209589_1013748_pt1 | contig 10435 bp, 9 predicted proteins | sample CowpeawhiteBW_FD_187525 | JGI IMG/M metagenome (GOLD analysis project Ga0209589, IMG submission 187525) | Root nodule microbial communities of legume samples collected from California USA - Cow pea white BW (SPAdes) (version 2) | ecosystem: Host-associated > Plants > Roots > Nodule | place: USA...
GTAGATGCATTTTTTTCATCTTCATCACAAGCCTTCCTCTTGAAAAAAGAATCAATTCTTTTACTCTTTATCATAATTTTTCTAATATAAATTTTTCACCTCTCACCTATTTACAAAAAGATAAAATTATGAATACCCAAAATTAAATCTTAAAAGCAAGACTCAATATTTTAAGAAAACTAATAACTTCTAAATGATTAGCTTCCCTTACCTTAGAGTAGATTCCTAATCTTGTTCTTCCCTTACACAACTTCAAAGCTTAAAATAGCTCTATCTACACAAAGAAGAGTTTGATCAACAATTAAAGCATGATTTTATGATCTCTAACAGATAGATATATGCCTAGAGCGTAGAAAAGCCACATACAAGAGGGAAACATATTGCTTAAAAAATAAAAAGGAAAAGATGAACTTACTCAAAAGAAGAAATTGTTCGGTCCAAAATGTTCCTTAACTTTTCAATTTTGCCGTAGTGCAATTTGATTTTGAAAATAATAAGGAATTGATGGTGAAAATTAAGATGGAAATAAAAGGGGAGAAAGAGATGGAGGCACGGAAGAGAGAAACCAAATAGAAAAGTATAAGAAATTACAATAGAGAACAAAACGTGATTTTTAAATTTTAAAACAGAATTTTCAAACTAAATTAATATAAATAAGGTAATAATATATAAATAAAGTAATAATATATAAATAAAGTAATAATATATAAATAAAGTAGTAATATATAAATATATTTTTTTAAATACATAGAAAATAAAATAAAATAAAAATAATTCATATAAATAGAGTAATAATTTTTAAATATTATTTTTTAAATATATAGAAAAAAAAGTGAAAACAAAAACGGTTGGGGGAGCCGTGGCTCCCCCTGTCCCTTAATACTTCCGCCCCTGGAGGTTACAATTTCACTTTGTTAAGGATTTACAAATATGTGTTCAACCCAATGTCTCAATATACACTATTGATATAAAAACTTTACAGCTTTCACACTTTCCTATTTTAGAAATTCTTCATTGTGGTTTTCACGTACAACTTTGCATCCTTTATATAGTTGTAGCATTGATAGTCGTTGCTTCATCATAATCTTCATGATTTCTCTTGATAAGGAATGACTTGATCAATTCTTTAATTTGATTCTTCAAGACTTCAATTGTTACTTGTTGATGCTCTTTGTGATATCTTTCCTTTTTTGATTAAGCGTGAGTTTGGTTTGAAGTTTTCTCTTTCTTCAACGTTCACATTTATATTGTTTAGGAAACTCTGTCCAATCTAATTCTACAATTTAATCATTAGAGCAATAATACTTTTTAATCAATCAGTAGTTCAATCTTATGTCAAATGGATTATTTCCAAAAGTTCATATGACTTGAGCATTTATTTTTGAAAAAATTATTCCTTTAATGTATAATTATCAGAAGATAATTCTATGAACATTGTGGCTCATTTAGTTAATTATCCATTTTAAATTATCATATTTATATCTTAATTCAAATTCTCAATCAGAGATTAGAGAAAATAAAACACTTAGCCAATTAACATAGCATATTCTGACTCATCTAATATGTGTAGGAAACTGATGCTTATTTCTTTTACTTGTTTGGTCAATGCACAAGTCTGCTGAATTTTACTATATTGTTTGAGTTGTCTAATGCCTTGATCGTCTAATGGCTTGAGTTGTCTTGGTTCATCTAATGCCTTAAGTCGTCTAGTGCCTTAGGCCGCTTAATGCCTTAGGTCATCTAATGACTTCATCTAATGCACTCACCTAGTGATCTTCTTTGGTTGTACTTGTCTACTCTAACTCGTCAATTTCTTAGACTCATCTAATGGCTTGGTCTATTGCATATGCAAGACTTACAACTTATATCAATACTTATAAAACTTAATAGCCATAATTAAACATATGAAAACACATTTATGGAATATGTTTTTTATCTGCGAAACACATACATTAGGCACACCAATTCTATCTTTCTCTCTCTCTCCCTCCCTCTCTCTCTATCTCTCTCTCTCTCTCTCTCTCTCTATATATATATATATATATATATATATATATATATATATATATATACACACACACACATACAAACGTTTACCCGTCTAATGTTTTTTCACACCAAACTATAGACTTCCTAGTCTAGTAGAGTCAATGTTTTGTTATCATCAAAACTCTATTATCTTAAGGGACTCATTTACTCCAATAATGATCACCCTTAATGAACACAAACAATGTTCTTACAAAGTTGTGGGGCATAAAAGGTTTCAACAGTGTTTTAGCACTTGCACAATGACCACTCTAGTTCTTATCCTTTTCTAAAAGAGTCTATATATAAGCTTGAAAAGAGATAATCGTTGTAAACCCTTTTATGTCCAGTGAATATCTTTTACCTCACTTGTGTTAATACACTTGCAGCAAATATTTCACAAACAAGAGGGGGTGAGATGGTTGTCTTAAAACCATTTTCAGAAACAATTTTGACGAATTATGAAGTGTTTGTAGAATGCTTAAAGATTAGAGCATTTACACAAAACAAGATATGCCAAGATGATGAAAGAAGAAACAAAACACATCAAATTTTATATCGGTTCAATTCTTTAAGAATCTACATCCAATTTCTCGCAACCTTACCTAGAATTTCACTAAGACGTCAAGAGTTATATTACAAGATTCTCCTATGTAATACCTACACTCAAGATACACAAGAACACTTGAATACACTTCAAGATTTTACAAATAAGACAATGTTGCACATAATTGACTAATCCTATCACCTACTTGGTGATATGAACATAAAAGAAACAAGATTATACATAGAGAAGTTAGATGGAATACACCTGTTTTGTGTAGATATTATAGATATTATACACACACACATAATGTTTGTTTTGAAATGGAAAGGTAGTTTTTAAAGTGGTTGAAAGAATTAACCAATTGCATTAGTGATGTAATCGATTACATATATTCGTTTCTGATTCCCAATAGTAGATTAATCAATTATATTATTATATTTATCGATTAATACAAAATGAACACACACACGTAGTGTTTGTTTTGAAATGAAAAGGTAGTTTTTAAAGTGGAAAGCTTTTTTTGAATGAATTAATTGATTGCATTAGTGATGTAATCGATTACATATATTCATTTTTGATTCCCAATAGTAGATTAATCGATTATATTATTATATTTATCGATTAATATATACAAAATGAAATTATTTTCTCTATCACTATATTATTCCATTATATTATGCACTTAATTGATTATTTTGTTGGTTTAGTGGGTACATTTTGAAAATACACTCATTTTGTGCCATTATAGTGCTTAATAGATCAATTGTGATTATATTGATTTCAAGAGCTTTTTAACTTTGCTTTTTACAACTTTTCTAGACACAACTTCTAGCCTAATGTGATCATACAATATTGTACCTTTGTTTGCTTGGACATAATCAAAATACAATGTGCTCTTGAATCTTCAACCTATTTGAGTGCCAAGAGTAATAGTCTCCCTTTATTTTAATGATGGCCAAAACCAACCTACAATGAGCATGACAATATAATACCTACGACCTTTTCCCCCCTTTGGACATTAGCAAATGAGGGAAACAAAATATGTTCATAGAGAATTATAATGTAGTAGCATAAGGTAAGCATGAGATATAATGAGAGTTAAAAGGTCTTAAGCATAGGCAACATAATGAACAAACTAAAATTTCATGCCAAAGGTATACAGACATAAACAACAAAGATAATTCGACAAGATTTTAAGCAGTACATACCAAAAGTTCTCATAAGCAATCATAAAAGCAAATCAGTTTAGGTCATCAGACATGTCATCCTCTTCCACAACATTATCATCCTCATCATAACCTTCATGAGATGCATCTTCATTTTCTTCATCTTCTACCACATCATCAAAGTCAACAATATTAGCTTATTAAATATTGTCAAAATTAGACTCATTTTCTTTACCATTTTGATTTTTCTTCATCAATCTTGCCATTTGCTTATCCAACTTGTCAAATTTGGCCATGTAAGTTTGATGATTTATGGTAAGAAGACTTAAGTGCTTCAACACGCACCTCTCAAAATCAGTTCTAGGTTTAACTCCAGACATTGGTTGAGCCTGCAAAGCATCCACATTTATGGGATCAACATCTTCTGCAATCTCAAGAGGTTATCCTTGAACATCCATTCCTTATCCAATAGAAAGATATCCATGTGATGTAAGCCATTGTCTTCAATTTTGTTTAAGAAAGTTAGATCCATGTACACTTCATTTGTAAGATCAACATTATAATATTCAAGAACCTTTGGAAGAAATATCTCATATGGGAGTGGATACATAGGAAGCCCGATGGCTTTCAGAATTGTATCACAAACAAGCTCAGCCCAATCAGTTTGGATTTTAGCCTTAAGGGTGAACATGAGATAGACATCTTTTATTGTTAATTGGGCATGATTACTCCCCCTAGGACCTAAAATCCATCCAATATTAAAAGCCATGACTCAGTCATCCCTTTTCATTCCTAGTCTTAAACAAAGAATACTTCATAATTTCATTTGGGTACTGTCAACATCCAATTTCATCCGGATTATAATATATATATTTTTATTGCTTTTTTATTATTATTATTTTCACTTATTTATTTATTTATTATTATTATTATTATTTTCATTCTTATCTTATTTTACTTTGATTTTATTATGTCCTTTTATCTTTTATTTATTTATTTTTATCTTATTTTATCTTTTTCTTTGTTTTCAATTTTCTTCATATTTATTTTATTTCATTTTATTATTTAAAAAAACGAATTAAAAAAAGAGTGAAAAGAAAAACAGATTTGAAAAAAAGTAAAGAAAGAAAAGGGGTGTGGAGCATTCAATTCCCATAGTTTCCTATAATAACTATGGTGGCGACTCCAAAAAAAAATACACAATTTGGTCCTTTTTCATTTATATGAATGACCAATATACCCTAAGCCCAATTTCCATTGGCCCCTAAGTCCAATTCCCACATTAGTTTCTAAGCCCAGATTTCACACTAACCTCAAGTCCAGTTTCCACACTGGCCCTCAAGCCCAGTTTCCACACTGGCCCCCAAGCCCAATTTCCACTGGCCCCCAAGTCCAATTCCCACACTAGTTTCTAAGTCCAGTTTCCACATTGGCCCCTAAATCCAGTTTTGTCTGGCCTCACAGTTTTTTTTTTCTAGCCTGTAAGCCTAGTTTTCTTTGCTCGCAAATTAAAATAAAAGAAAATGAAAAAAGTAAATTCCACCCATGCATCCACACATCCATGTACGCATCATCATATATGTTCAAAAAGAAAACCATAACATGTCATGCATCATCAAATCATCCATCATACTCCACAAAATCATTAAAAATCATTTAAAAAAAATTCAAGACATTCACGCAATGTTTGTCGACACTTCAAAAGCAAAATTCAGGTTCTCTTTTTATACATTAAGACCCTTTGCAAGGCAATGGTCATTGATTTCTTATGTCACATCGAGGCCCTCTGCGAGCAATGGTCATCGATCTCTTTACATCAAGACCCTCTGCAAGGCAATGGTCATTGATTTCTTATGTCACATCGAGGCCATTTGCGAGGCAATGGTCATTAATTTTTTCCGGATCGGGACCCTCTACATGGTAATGGTCATTGAATCCTTCAGATATAGACCCTCTCCTCGAGATTGGTCTAATATCTTTTTCAAAAAGTCAAAGTACAAAAAGAATATGGTTTGTCAAATAGTGACCCTCTACAAGGTAATGGTCACCAAATCTTTTGGATATAGACCCTCTCCTCGGGATTGGTCTAATCTTTTCTCAAAAAAATATAAAAAAAAGAAAATTTTCAAATCGAGGCCCTTTACATGGTAATGGTCACCGAATCTTTTGGATATAGATCCTCTCCTCAAGATTGGTCTAATCTTTTTTTTTTCAAAAAGTAAAAATACAAAAAGAATTTGGTTTTTCGGATTGGGACCCTCTACATGGTAATGGTCGTTGAATCCTTTAGATATAGACCCTTTCCTCAAGATTGGTCTAATCTTTTTTTCAAAAAGTCAAAATACAAAAAGAATTTGGTTTTTCGGATTGGGACCCTCTAGTTGGTAATGGTCACCTAGTTCCTTTTAGATGCAGACTATCTCCTTTTGAATGGTCAAGTCTATCTTCAAATTTGTCTTCTTTTGAAACCCGAACGAAATTAGTGTTTTTATCTTTACTTATCTTTTATTACGATAATATGAAAAATGGAAATTTTCAATTATCTAGTAAAATCTAAATAAAGAGGGGCAGCTGTCAACACCCAATTTCGTCCGGGTAAATAAATTTATTTTCAAAAAAAATTAAAAAAAAATGTGAAACATTATTTTCTTCAAAGATTTTCAAACTTTAATTTTAGGAAAAAAAAGAAAAAAGGAGAGATGAAAAAAAAAGAAAAAAAAGGAAAAAAGAGGGAAATGCCCAATTTGTTATTAATTATCGCACTCCTTCTCATGAGCCCAACAACTCAACCTGCTTTGTACCCCTGTTCCTGGAAGAGAAATTAGTGATATGATTCTAATAATGAGAAGAAATATTTCTTCAAATGGTTATAATCAATATTACTAATTGAGATTGATTTTGTGCTCTGATTTGTTAATGGTTAGAATCAGTATTACTAATTTGGGATTGATTTTGTGCTCTGATTTACTATGATTTGATTCCCATAATGTGTTGCTATCATAACCAATTCCTTTCTTATATTGTTCATTACAATTAAAGCTGAGATTGCATTGATATTGCAAGGTGCGAGTATAAATACGCACTCTATCATAACCGAAAAAGAAAAAGATTCTCTACACTTCTCTACTTCTCTCCCATCACCACTCCCACATACACACCTCCTTTTTTACCTCTCTTTAAAAAAAAAACATACTGAAGGAGGTAGAAAAAAAACATTCTCTACACACTCTCTTACTCTCATTACCACCCACATAGACACCTCTCGTCTTTATCTCTATTGGCAAAATAAACACAGAAATATTAGAAAAGGAAGCAAAAAAAAAAAAAGAAAAGAGAAAAGGTGAGGAGATATTGAAAATTTTTTAAGGTATGTCACTCTCAATTCTTTCATCTTTGGATTTAGTACTTTTTTTTTCAATTTTCATTCTTTTGTTTTTAATCATAAAAAATATTTTTTCTCCTTTCTTTAAGTGTCTATTTGGTCGCTCGCGTCGCGTGACACCAATTTTAAAATAATACTAAAATTTAAATAAAAAGGTTTTTAAAATTATGAACAAATTAAATCATTTATCAAATAATTTTCCAAATATTTTTTTCAAAAAGAACTACGTAACCCTGATTGTCCATTCACATGGAGATACGTAGGAGCGAGGATTAATCCTCGTCGGGCCAAAAAATCAAAAAAATAGTTCTGTTGTTTTTTGTACATTCTTTTATTAATATTTTTGGGGGAAATTAAATATTTTGAAAAAATCACATAACTTTTGCACATTTAATTCAAGGTACCGTCTTAGGACGGACGTTGTGGGGTGTTAATACCTTCCCCACGCGTAACCGACTCCAGGACCCAAAATCTGATTTTTCGCAGACCTTACTCTTTTTTATGGTTTTCCATAGTTTCCTATAATAACTATGGTGGCGACTCCAAACTCTGTTTTTGCAAATTTTTATTTTTAGTTCGTCGTCTCATCGCAATTTCGGTTGTGACATGTATAATCATCTTAAACATTAAAGCTTGAAGTTTGTGACGTTCCTCAATTTTGAAAGCATTAAAAATAATTATGAGTTTGATGATTGCAAAGAGGACAAATGACTCTAATTTTTTTTTTAGAAGGGCAGAGCATAACAAGTTTTTCATCATGTATTCATGCATTTCAGGATCTTGATCTGTACAATAATGTTTTGACTCCTTGTTCTTGAATTAAGCAAACATATCATGGATAACCATTTGCATGTCCTACCATCATGACTTGTTTTGACAATAGATTCAAAAAGCAAAAATATCGACATCATGATAAAAGTGAGCATTTTCCTGCATCATACTTCTTCAATCAATTTGTTTTCTCAAAAGGAATCAATGCAACAAAATTCTTCTTCTTGACATCCCTAAGATTGATGGTCCTTTTCATTCATATAAATGACCTATATATCCACCAAGCACAGTTTCGTACTGGCCTACCAAGCCCAGCTTTGCCTAGACCACCAAGCCCAATTCCGTATTGGCCAACCAAGCCCAGTCTCGTATTGGCCCACCAAGACCAATTCCGTATTGGCCCAACAAGCCAGTCCTGTACTGGCCCACCAAGCCCAATTCCGTATTGGCCCAACAAGCCTAGTCCCGTATTGGCCCACCAAGCCTAGTTCCGTACTGGCCCACCAAGCCCAATTCTGCATTGGTCTAACAAGCCCAGTTCTGTACAGGCCCACTAAGCCCAGTTCCATACTGGCCCACCAAGCCCAATTTCGTATTGGCCCACCAAGCACAGTTTTGTATTGGCCCACCAAGCCTAACTTTGCCTGGCCCACCAAGCCCAATTCTGTATTGGCCCAACAAGCCCAGTTCTGTACTGGCCCACCAAACCCAATTCCGTATTGGTCCAACAAGCCCAATTCCGAACGACCCACAAAACCCATCTCACTTGGCCCGTTAAGCCTATCTCGCATGACCATCAAAGCCCAAGATATCTGGCCCACAAATCCTAGCTCGCCTAGTCTCCTAAGTCTTGTTTTTTAGCAAAACAAATAATGAATAATAAATAAAAAAAGTAAATAATGAGAGAAAATAAAAAATGCAAAAAAAAAATTCCATCATGTTTCACCACTATCATACAGTTTCATCATATCACATCATCCATCATACATCATACATCATAAGAATTAATGAAAGTCGATTAAAAAAGAAAATCGCTCAAAAAGAAAAAATTGGCGAAAAATCAATCAGTACAATTATTTTGCACAACCTTCACCAATGTTACGCATCCATGTGTTATTTGTCGATACATCAAAATCAAACCTCAGGTTTCTCCCTTCGGACAACGACCCTCTCCTTGGGATTGGTCAAGTCCAGATCCTCCTTTCATTGTGACCCTCTCCTTAGGAATGGTCAACTCTTGTGTTCTCCTTTCGGACAACGACCCTCTCCTTAGGATTGGTTAAGCCCAGGTCCTCCTTTGCTCACGACCCTCTCCTTAGGAATGGTCACGTCTTTGTGTTCTCCTTTCAGACAACAACCTTCTCCTTGGGAATGGTCAAGTCCAGGTTAAGACCCTCTCCTTGGGAATGGTGAAGTCGATGTTCTACATTCATACAATGACCCTTTCCTTGGGAGTGGTGAAATCCAATTTGTCATATCGAGACCCTCTCCGTGACAATGGTCATCGATTCCTAGGCCTTCTCCTTAGGATTGGCCAAATCGTTTGTTGGATCAAGACCCTCTACTTTGTAATGGTCATCGAATCCTTCTGGATATAGACCCTTTCCTTTGGAATGATCAAATCAACATTGCATCGAGACCCTCTCCATGAGACTGGTCATGGATTCATTTACATCAAGGCCCTCTGCAAAGCAATGGTCATTGATTTCTTGGTTGCATCGAGACCCTTTACAAGGAAATGGTCATTGATTTCTTACACCAAGGCCCTCTCCTTTGGAATGGTCATTGATTCTCTTTGTTGCATCGAGACCCTCTCCATGGGACTCGTCATCGATTCCTTTACATCAAGGCCCTTTGTAAAGAAATGGTCATTGATTTCTTGGTTGCATTGAGACCCTCTGCAAGGCAATGGTTATCGATTTCTTACATCAAGGCCCTCTCCTTTGGAATGGTCATTGATTCTCTTTGTTGCATCGAGACCCTCTCCATGGGACTCGTCATCGATTCCTTTACATCAAGGCCCTCTGCAAAGCAATGGTCATTGATTTCTTGGTTGCATCGAGACCCTCTGCAAGGCAATGGTCATCGATTTCTTACATCAAGGCCCTCTCCTTTGGAATGGTCATTGATTCTCTTTGTTTCATCGAGACCCTCTCCATGGGACTGGTTATTGATTCCTTTACATCAAGGCCCTCTGCAAAGCAATGGCCATTGATTTCTTGGTTGCATCGAGACCCTCTGCAAGGCAATGGTCATCGATTTCTTACATCAAGGCCCTTTCCTTTGGAATGGTCATTTATTCTCTTTGTCACATTGAGACCCTCTCCGTGGGACTGGTCATCGATTCCTTTACATCAAGGCCCTCTGCAAAGCAATGGTCATTGATGTCTTGATTACATCGAGACCCTCTGCAAGGTAGTGGTTATCGATTTCTTTACATAGAAACCCTCTCCCTAGGAATGGTCGAATCCACACATAAAATTTCAAAAAAAAAAGTTTCAAAACATGATAGCACATAAAAAAAAAACTCAAAATGAAGCAAAA
>Ga0209589_1013751_pt1 | contig 10434 bp, 10 predicted proteins | sample CowpeawhiteBW_FD_187525 | JGI IMG/M metagenome (GOLD analysis project Ga0209589, IMG submission 187525) | Root nodule microbial communities of legume samples collected from California USA - Cow pea white BW (SPAdes) (version 2) | ecosystem: Host-associated > Plants > Roots > Nodule | place: USA...
GAAAATTTGGATATTTCAACACATTTAAATTGTGTGAGCATAGAATTACCGTATCTGGAATTGTTTCAATAATAGCTGTGTAAGAAGAAGTACACAGAACTTCATATGGTCGCAGCCAGAGGGGTAGGCCAGCTTCTTGGAAAATATCTGGCATCAAAGCCCAATGATTTTAAGCAATATGTAAGACACAGTTCAGTTCACATAATGGCTTAAACTCACATAACAATTCAGAACATAATGAAAATATGATCCAATATTTATCATCAGCAGCTGTTAGATGCATATAATCCAACTTGCTGTTTAGACAATTTCATTCATGCTATATAGTACACACTTCCACTAACAGCTACTGCATAAGAAACTGCAAACAAGTAGATTTATCAATTCTAGAATCACGCATCCAAGGCAGAATTTGTACTTAGATTATGAATGACACTATTATTATAAAAGAACCTTACATGACTTAGCAAATGAATGAGAATGAAATTTTTAAGGAATAGTTAATAGAACATGTTCTGATACTCAAAGATTAAAGGCTTCATTTAAATTCAGGGAAGCATGCGAAAAAAAGAAAATACAATAACTTGAACGGGAATTTTTGTTTAAGTTCGCCAGATCATATATAAAATAATAGCCTTATTTATTTGAAGTTAAACGAACTGTATTAGAAAAGAACCAGCTTTTTCAAAAAACTATATTTAAGGCTAGGTTTAGTTCAGTTCAGACATGTTTTTGCCCAGCCTTGGTAAAGGTGCATATCTAATAGATGTAAAACAATAGTAAACTTTCTGGTTCTCACAAAATAACACTTCCGTGTCATTCAGATCCTACTTAATCTAACTTCAAAGCAGGCAGAGGCAAAGTATAAACCAATGTTCTACTTAAAAAGGAAACTCAGCCTTATTTTCCTTTTTATCTTAATTGTTCCATTTAGACATAGATTTTAATCCTTTACTGATAATCCCATTTATACTTCATCATTGGGGAAACAAGAAAAGATAAAACAAATGAGAAAATCATTTTTGCAACATAATGAACATCGGCGGGAAAAGAACGATTAAATTATGCACATGAGGGTGGAAAAAAAGGTTCCGAAAGAGCACCTACCATAGAAGTGAGAAATAAGTTGAACAGCCAGATGCTCCTGCCTGCAATCATCACCACTCTTAACAATAACCTATGTGAAAAAAGGAAAATTGTGCCACCGTGCTCAAAATATTTGTAATATAAAGTAAAGCACAAATTCTGAAACAGAAAAAGTAAATAATTAATACGGATGAAAAGCCAGCCATGCTTATAAATACTACTAAATAATAATAAAAGACAACGAATCAAGTAACTATTTTATTACTAGAAGTATACAGACATTATTCAGAGCCCGCCCTTTTTCTTAGTAGTCGTCATAAGCCTTCAATCCTAAAATCTGTGACATTTTTTCCACCAAGGCAAGTGGAAAATTTCAGATTGTTGCTTCGTGGATATCAAGCGCTTTTTGAAAGCACAAATTATTAAGTGTGATTGTAAAAAAATTGTAAATAATTTGACTACAATCTATTTTATGTCCATGAGCCAAAGGACTCGATCTAAATTAAGAAAAAGTATGATCTATAACAACTCAACATTCATAACCGAGCACATTTATGAACATGTTACAAATCAATATTTCAACCATAAATTCATTAAGGAAATGAACACAATTTAACAAATGGTGCGACTTCCTATTATAGTAAAATAAATTGTTCAAAAGATACTTCAGTTGCTTCCTTTTTCTGGTTAAGCATAATATCCAGTATATATCTTCATGAGTTTTCAAAATAAGTATACACCAGCATATCAAGCAAATTAATTTGTTTGAAACTTGGCACTTACAGATCGCAAGTCCCAACCAGGTAACTTCCCATATATGGAAGCCTTGCATATCCTATCCTTCTTTGCCTCCCAAAGTTCACCGGACAAGGCATCGCTGGCTTTGGGAGTAATTCCATTAGCCTGTTGGAGGAATCATGTTACATATGACAACTACACATTCATGAGGTTAAGTGAAATTCAATAACTATGGCTCACCCTTGGTTGTGCATCAGATGAATCTTGACCGGCACCTTTCAAAGGAAGTCCAAGAGGTGCTTCCCCTTTTGCTGCCGCAGCCTACCAAAGGTTCAAATGTTGACAATAAAGACAAACAAAAGTCTTCCAATTAAAGAACTCTTGATGCATAATTACAAGGGAAAGATGAAATGTAGTAGTTATAAGTCCATTTTCCCAAATGGTTATTTGTTTCCTCATTGTAATCACAATGCTTGAAAATAATTTGTAACAGAGCGGTGAATGTCAAATAAATTAATTAACAAAGACATCAAAAAGAAAGAAGTGGTAAGATACAATCTCCAATCCCAACCAACATTTGTTTATAGTACATGCCAGGTTTTTAAAGGCAAAATCTTTCACTTAAAAGGTTTGTTTTAATAACACGCATCAGTAGTTTATGTTACCATCCTTTGTCCTGCATATTCTATAATTTAATATTGTCAGTTTTTGATTACGCTATATCTTATTTACGACATATATTACAGAATATCTTCTGTTTAAATCCACTTTTAGTCCCTATGGTTTTGTGAATATTCAATTCTGGTCCCTTTAAAAATTAAATTGCAAATTTGGTCATCCAGATTTCCAAAATAAAATTGTCACATATGGTGAACCTAAATATAAGAAAAGATAATTAACTTCATCATATTTAACGATATCATCCCTAAAACATCCTGCATTTGATTGTGATTGTACTTTCAACGACTCTTTAATCAAGTCAAGACAATTAAAATTAAATTATTTAACTGACTTTCTTAGTGAGTGTAAAATTAGTTATTTTTACTTATATTTGAGTTCCAAGAAAGTACATAATTTAAAAAGCAGCAAAACATCATCGACAGACAGGATTCATAACAGTTTCTTAATGAAGAGAGTAAGAAACAAAGGATGACAGCATGGTTGTTAAGGGAATATAAAAGAAGACTACAAAAAACAGGAAGATTTGCAAAGAAAGAATGATCACTGGATATCTACTGTAAGGGAGGAAAAAAAGTAAATGAATTTGGGTACTCCAAAGCACACAGTCCACTTTTATAACCAGTCCTGATTCACTTATTGACCCACCCACTAATGAAAAATAGAAATTAAACGATATTAATTCCTTTCATCATAGGCTAAAGTGCATGGAGGAACCAGATCACCAGATATATGATAAGTAATTTCTTAAGGAGACGTGGCTGACTTTCTCTAACAAATTAAGACTCAAAACCAGATTAGTAGAAGTTTAGACAAAAGTATTGTCAATAGCAACCATAATAACAGGGTAAAAGCACTCTAGCTGACCTTTACTTCCTCTATTGCCACCGTACTTGGAACACGGCGATGTTCCTTCCTCCGGGGAGGTGCTTGGTCCTCAATATCTTCCAATCTAACCCCAGGATCAGCTGTCAACACTACACGTACCCATTCCAAATCACTGCCACGTCCTGCTGCAGCTTTGTCAGACACACCATCTCTATGAATTGAAGCAGAACGCTGACTGCCACCATGTAGATCAACCACTTCAATTTGCTCTGGCTGACCATTTAACTGTGTTTCTGTGGAAAGATTCACACTAACAAATTTGATTTTTGCCTCAGATATATGAGTCATTGCCTGGTCAATTGCGTGAGCAGTTGAACTGGACATCCTATCATTGCTATTGCGATAAACCTCTTGTGCTGTCCGTAACGGATAAGCCCAGGGGGGTGGTCTTTGCATGAGCGCATCTCCATTTGCCAAAGGAATTCCCCCTTGAGAAAGTTTTTGAGAACTTGATGCCTCCTTAGAATTACTATACCAAACAATTGCAGGGAATGAAAAACGTCAAAAGAAAGCTTTTCACTTTACTATTATTCTTCACAATGTTGAGGAGTACTATCCATGTAATACCTTGGCATTTCACATCTCAAAACCTCTACACAGATCAGGAAAGGTGCTTTCTCCCTAGAATTCAAGAGAACAGCTTCATCTTCAGGTATGTTAAGCACACGATACATGCCCTTTCCCAATGGAAAACAAACACCTAAAAACATAAAATAAGCAAGAGTCATACAGAAGCAGGGAGATAATGAAATTTACTTAGCATAAGCAATTAAAAATGCAGCACAAAAATTCAGACCAACTCTTTGAAACATACAAAAGCATACATGAATCCATTATCATCAATAAACATCATTCAAATAATATAATAATGGGGAAGAAGTACCTCCAGTGTTCTGAACCTTCACTACATGTAGATTGATTTCCACAAGCGCCTAGAAATATGAGAATAACAAATAATGAGACAGAAAAGGAAACTTTAATAGAATACAAACATATTTCTGTGATCTGTCTTTAACTATGTTAACTAGACTGAGAAAGCATCAAGGAAAAATGTAAAGAAATAACCTCACGAAGAGCACTTTTGCGATCTTCAAGTGGAAATACATCCACTAACCCATACGACGTATCACATAATGACTGCACAAACTCCAATGAATCATGGTATGCCCCTTTCCGAAACTGAGATGGACTAATTGGTAATGGTGGCTTTGTGCTTGATTTTTCACTTTGCTGCGTTGGGGATCCAGGTTTCTTCTGCCAAAATAATAGGATAACCCCCAGAAGAGGCATAACAAAGTGATATATTAGAAATTATCCTGTCATAGATTAAAACTAATGAAACACAAAGGAGAAAATAAAAATAGATTTAATAATGCATTGATAATATAGTCGTACTCCTTGAACCTACGACTATAATTAGAGATTTCACAAAGATGGACCATTTCTAATGCCATGCAATATATCATGTTTATAGAATCCTACCATTGTTTATTTAAATCCATTTTACAACAAAAATATTTGGCTTATCCTTATCCCTCAAAGATGAACTCTGATAAAAGCTTAAACTTAAATTATTTGGAAAAAAGCTCACCAATGGCTTTACTATATCTCTATCACACTCCCTCAAGCACAAGTCATTAACTTAACTGCTGCGTAAATGTGCTGAAAATCAGTTTTTATTTTGAAGAACAACTCCAGCATGGATTGAACTTTCTAGCCATTTGATCATAGAGGATCTATTATCATGTTAAGGTCCAAGTCTCCAAAAAGCTTATGTTTTTAGGTAAGGCTCATGAATGAATTTAGTAAATATCTAACAACAACCTTACCATCTCATAAAAATATATTAGTTGAATCGAGCATGGAGTATGAGGCATTCCTAAAGCTTATGTTGATCACCTTACAATACCTCAGCTGGCCCCACAACTTAAGAGACTTCTTCGTGGTGAAACCCACCAAGTTGTGCAATGCCAACCGAGGCTTCATTGCTTCATCAACTACTTCTATCATCTCCTCCACAGACACCCCTGCTTCCTCCTCCTCCCCTCCTAACATCATCAAATTTTTATTCTTGCACACATGATTAGGGCCAAATTTTTCATCACAACAGAAATATTACTCCTTTCTAACTTTTTCTTGCACTTCCGCATGAGTCAGCCTCCATTATGGATTTCTTCCTCTAACAGTATTAGGAAAAATCTTATTATTAACGGAGGCTTGAGATGCAACAGTACTTGCCTCATAGTTCTTGTGTGCACCAGTTAACCATTCTTTCGTTCCAAATCTTGAACATGGTATGTTCGAAAAGATCCATGGCTTCCTTCTTGAACCTGACTCCTATTATTTACTGTCCAATTCATTTCTTCAATTCTACTTGATTTGTTTGTAGCTTCCAATAATATATGAGGTTCATACAACTTCAATTCTACTCCCACATCTTCTTTCAGCCCATTCATAACAATTCATATAAAATGTTGTTCTCTGAAACCTTCAAAAGAACCAAGAATATTTCTCAAACCTAGTGACAAACTCTTGCCCCAAATTATCTTCCTTCAATGCTCATAAGACTGAAAGGGATTACTCATAGATGCAGGTAGAAACCTCTCCAGTAATGACACCTTGAATTCTTCCCAACCTGGATCACCCTAACACATCGACCTATAATGCCACCATAACTGCTTCCATCTTTTTACCAAGTGCAACCATACAAAAATAACATTTAAGCTTTGTCTCCACCAAAAAACATTTTTTCTCCAAAAATGTTGGAACGTCAAGTTTCTGCCATTTATCTCTTCCACTTGAATCTGCTGTTAATTCATTTGCATCTATCTTATTTTGAGAATGTCTTATCCACAACCTCAACAACTTTTCCAACATTGATTTAATCCTCATTAGACGTGATTCTTGCTTTTGAAATCTTGCTGATATGGTTTATTGGTTCTCTTCCACAACTTTTTCAAAATTTTCAACTCATCCCTCCATTATGTTCTTTCTTTTACCCTTGTGCAACATCCACATAGCTCCTATCGTAGCTCTAATACCCATTGATTGAACTGGGATCAAATTTGGATCTAGAAAGCGTACCCAGAGAAACAAGAATGCCTTTATTGATCTTAAAGAACTCCTCACTCAGAAACAGTTCTCAGTTGAATTAGTCTCAAGCATTTCAAGAAACCTAAAACTTCCCACACAAAACTATACAATTTTCCTAACAAACTTCCCCTCTTAATAGTTTCAGCTCAACTAAATCACAGCTAAACCCATCTAACGATTACACATTTTAATTTTTCTTATTCTTTCTTTGATACAAGCATTTATGTAAGTTCTTGCCAAAGAACTTCCTGTCATGCACATCCTTGATCAAGATCAGCTAGGTAATCTTCTTACCAAGCCCTTTTCTTGTCACGCTTTTTGTTGTTAATGTCCAAACTCAAGGTATTATTGGCTTCCTCTTCTCAACCACCTTGAGCTTGGGGTGTATGAGTATATATTACTCTTTATTATAATATAACTGTCTACTGACAACTGTCACTAGTTAGATAGAGTTAGTTACAGTTCCAATGGTCAGTAGTAAGTCAGAGTTAGTTACAGGACAATTGTCACTAGTCCATTAGCATGTATAAATACCTTTCTGTACCTACTCAATGCAGCTGATTCAATAAAATGAAGAACTTTGATGGATTTTCTTTTAGCTTCTGTCAACACTATATGGAAGTTCAAAGAGGGCTACGATTTAAACATTGAAGGGCCAAAATATGAAAAATTAATGGGTTTCAACATTACAGTAATTTCATACGAGCTCACATTGTATATAAAAAGAGTCAACTGAAACAAATATGGAAACAAGGAAATTGTCAATTTTCCAAAGTAGAGGGGTTGACTGCTAGCAATAAAGCTAATAAAGATGTCAATACAAAATTTAAGCAATGTCTGAGTCTAAATGAACATTATAAAACAGACTTTCTATCAACAAATCACATAGAGCCATTATTATAAAACAGACTTTCTATCAACAAATCACATAGAGCCATTAAGCAACTTTTATTATTAAAACAAAATAATTAGGAATCTTTATATACGGGTTCCATTCACACTTTTTTGCTTTATATTAATTTCCTCAAAAAACTTAAATCAAATGATAAACAAATATTCAACAGACCTCTTTCTGTCTTTTTGGACCCAATAGCTCTGAATCTTCAATTGAACGGTCACGATCTCTGAACAATTTACGAAAAAAATTATCAGTACCTGGACTACTTTCAACTAAACCACCGTTATTGATGTTTGCATTGGCCATACTACTTTTAGCATCTTCTGGGTGCACACGAAATAATCTTTTGAACAAGGAAAACTCAGAAGACTCTTCTTCCTCACCGTTGGGAGTACCTTCTTCAATCTTATCATTTGTATCCTTCTTGTCCTCAAATTTATCCTTTAATAATTTCCGGAAAAACCCTTCTTTTTCATCCTCTTCAGCAGGTTTGGCACATTTCTCGTCAACATTAGTAGCTTCTCTGTTATCATTCCTATCACTCCCGTCCTTCCTATCTTCCGATTTCTCTCGGAACAACTTTCGAAAAAATCCCTCTTTATCTTCATATTCTATTGTTTTAGAGTATGCTCTGTCCTCAGAATCATTCTTGCTATCACGAAACAACCTCTTGAATAGTCCCTCCGAACTTGAAGCTACATCTTCATCTTCACTTCTACTGTCCCTTAAGAGTCTTCGGAAGAAACCATCCTTTTCTGAGTCTTCATCGTCACCTCTACTGTCCCTTAAGAACCTTTTAAAGAAATTATCTTTTTCAGACTCTTCATCATCTTTCGCAGATGACTTCCTAAACAGAAATGCATCACGAAATTTTTGGCCCAGTTCATCATCACCTTTGCTATCTCTCAAAAGCCTCTTGAAAAAACCATCCTTTTCAGAACCATCATCGTCTTTGTCCACTGACTTCCTAAAAAGTAACGCATCTCTAACCTTAGGGCCTGGCATAAACTTCTTAAATATCTTGTTCTCGTCTGGAGACATTGGTTTCCCATCCTCTTGCAAATTGTTTCCTGAGGACGGTGAAAATGATAAAGACTTCTGACCAGGTGGTGAGGATGTTAGTGACAACAAGCGATTTTTTGATGACAGTAACCTATTCAAAACTTGGCTCTTCCCTCCAGGACTTGGAGGTTCAGTTTGAGGCCTAATTAGAGGTGGCCACTCACCCATCAAGGTGGCAGCAATCTGACACTTCTCCTGAATCCTACTAATCCCTTCATTATCATCAGAGTCCTCAAGCTCTGCCAACAAGAACCAATGTACCTTCAAAGCAATTTTAAGCGACTTCGAGCACACATCTATCACATATTTATCCAAGGATGGACTAGGCTTGTGTATCATCATGTAACATATCTGGAACAAATAACTCTCAACACCTTGCAACGGAAGTGTATACATTCTATTGCAGAGATAATCACGCACCCCCGCGTGATCATGCTTATACAAGTAGCTAACAGCAATCCACTCGCAGAAGAACGCCGAGTCAAAGAACCTGATGAGCCACCCATTTTCACCAGACTCACCAGTCAGATTCGATCTTGATGATATTTCCCGGGGTTCTTCAGTGTAACCAAGAGTCAAACCTAAAAACCTCACCATCCTCAATCTACTGTCATCAAAGAAACACCCTAATTCCAACTGGATCAAATTCAAAACAACTAAAGCAAGCTAATGCTACTGTCACTGGCTACCCTTGAAACATAAACCCTATAAATCCCTAAAACCTTAGTGAAAACCCTAATCCACTCACAAACCGATATTACCCTCTAGCAAATTGTGCAATTCGAATGACTAGTGCAAAACCAGAAACCAAGATACAGAGCAGAAGCCTTTGCACCAGTCAAGCGAACAAAATATCAGTGCAAAGCCTTCAATTTTCTATACACCGGAAACTGAAGCTACAGGTGAAACATTGAAGAGTTACCACGGAATTTGCCACTGGAGTTTGAATTGCAGGAAGTAAAGATACCGAAATTGCGATGGAAAAGTGAACCCGATTCTGTAGTTATTCGAGTGCGTGGAATTGAATCCAATATCTCAGCGGATCTTCGTAGCTTCTTCAAACGACGGCACCTTCTGGATGATTGTTGCGGTGACACCGCTGCTGAAGTGGAGGTCGTCGTTACTTTTTCAAGAGTGAATAGACGACAAAAATGAGGTGCTGCTCTAATAAAACATAAAAAATATAAAGAACAAATTCATCGTATAACGCGGCATTATTTTATATTATTAAAATTATTATTGTTATTATTATATTATGATATTATGATGATGAATGTTAAAATTTTAATTATGTAATTATAAAATTCTCGAATTTATGACATTCGTGATGATTTGTAAAGAAATGATTGATCAATTGTATTTGCATAGTCTGTTTACTTTATACTATTTTATATGATACACTTTTTAAACTTTATAATAAATAAAACTAGTATTTTTTTTAATTATTTATTTTAAAATTAAAAAGTCTCAATTTTAAAAGTATTTTTATTTAAAAATATATATATATATATATATGTATATATATATATATATATATATATATATATATATATATATATATTCATCAAATATCACAACTTGACAGAACAAATGAACCTGACTATTTATTGAGGTCAGATTTCTATTTAATTTTTGGTGTTGACCATTAAAATACATTAATACTAATATTTTAAATTCTTTTTTTAATATGTTTTAAAACCTTAAGATCATCTTATCAATCTATTTTTGAAACACAAATAGGGATGGCAACGGGGCGGGGCGGGGACGGGTTTCACTATCCCATACCCATTCCCGCATAAAAAATTCATCCCATCCCCATACCCAAACCCAACGGGTATCAAACTTTTTTCCCATCCCCATCCCCACGGGTAACGGGTATAATCTCGTACCCATACCCGTACCCATGTTCTAACTACTTCAATATTAATTTTTATAAAAGAAAAAAAATTACGGTAAAGAAAACATAATATTATGAAATATTCAATATTAGG
>Ga0209589_1013753_pt1 | contig 10430 bp, 3 predicted proteins | sample CowpeawhiteBW_FD_187525 | JGI IMG/M metagenome (GOLD analysis project Ga0209589, IMG submission 187525) | Root nodule microbial communities of legume samples collected from California USA - Cow pea white BW (SPAdes) (version 2) | ecosystem: Host-associated > Plants > Roots > Nodule | place: USA...
AGTAAATGAAATTTACTGCGTCCCTACCCACTTTCACCCATTCTCACAGTATATTAAATAAGGGCATAAGCGTAAATTTTGGGGGTACAGGAGATTTCTTGGAGGTGCAGGGAGAAGGCGCCAAAAGTATTTATTTACACAGATTTTAAAATCACAATTTTTTTTCTAATATGACAAAACGAACCAGCTCAATTTGTTTTTGACCCATCAAAATTGAACTGGGCCGGACTAGCCCGTATGGAGAAAACAGGTTAAAAATTTGAGTAAGTCCCAAAGTTGGGCTGGCCCGCCGGTATTCAATTTTTTTCGGCATTTTTGCTATGATGGACTGATCCAGTTTTTTTAGGGCCTAGTTTTTATGTGTAAGTATTTTGGCCCAGCGCATGATTGTGCTCTTGTATTTGCTGAGCATTTAACAACACAACCTTGATTAACCATAAGAATAATGCAAACATAAGATCTATAATGAATACTTAACATACAACTTTTAATCACTCAAAGTTATAACAGACCAAGTTCAAAATTCAATAATGATTGATAATATAAACCTTCACAGAATGTGGCCTTATCTGGAATATTTTATTGATTACCTGAAATTGATAAAAAAAATACAGAGACCCAAAAATTGAGTAAGGTATTTAAGATCCATGAAATGCCACAACAAATATTTTATAATAAATTGCACAATAAAGAAATTGATAAGCAATTAAGGAGGAGAGGTCCCACACTTTTCAACCTCAAGTTAGTCCAAGTCAAGAACTGAAGTGAGTTCTCATGCCTAGTTCTCAACCTCTAAAACTTGAAGTACAAATTCTAACCCGAATTACACCTCAAGTAAATATTCAACAAGGTCTTACATTTTCATTTTCCCCTCCACTTCCATTTGCATCTCAAGCAAGTATTTAACAAGGTTCTAAATATGCTTACCCTCCACCTCCATCTGCACCCAGCCAAGTAATTTGTTTTATCATATTTCATGAATAAGTATTATGTATATAATCTGTTTTACATTAGATTTTGTATATATCAATTTGATTTTATATTCAGTTTTAGGAATATCTAACCAATTTATTTTTAGGAACCTTGAAAGTGAGGATATCTTTAACTAGCCAGCCCCCAATTGCACCTCAATCTAATTTTCAGCCACCATATCAATCATTTCATGTATTTGAACCAACAATACCAACGACATTACATTCATATTATGAAAATGAAGAGGAAGAAAATGAGGAGACTGAGTTCCAATAGATGAACAAAGGCCTGCAACCCGAAAAAGAGCATGGTTTGTTAATGTCGTTAGTAAGCAACTATATACAAAGTATTACATAATATATTATACATATATTTGTCTTTATAATAAATTAGTAACAATTATTTTCTCACACTCCGTAGATGATCAGGGAAAGAGAATTACAAAACAACTATGAACCAATGATGTGTGGCATTCATTTACCTCCTAATGAAAGGATTGTTGTGCAGTGGAATAATGAGGGTCAACCAATTGCAGATGGTGGAGCATTATTGAATAGGTTCTTAGGTAGCATTGCAAGAAACTCTAATTCTCTTCCTATTAATTATTCTAGTTGGAAGAAGATTCCTAAAGATTATAAAGAAGAGGTACTTAAGAATATTATTCAGGTCAACATTGTAAAAGCTTAATGTATGATTTAATTATACTATAATTCTTGTTAATTTTAACTATTTTATGTTTTGAAGGCTAAGTTTGATGTCCATTCCGATGTTCATATAAGCCACATCCTCAAATCACTTAACATAAAGTGGAGAGACCACCGACAAGAATTGTGACAACTTAGAAATGATGGAACACGTACTGAAGATGAATTGATCACAATGGTTCCAGTGGAAATAGATAGAGATCATTGGGATTCTTTTGTGGATTATCGACTAAATTCAAAAACAAAGGTATATTGAAACTATTTTTCATCAACATCGTTCAAGTTAATGATTATTATATTTATACGTTGATGATTAGGAGCATGCTCTGAAAAATAAAGATAATAGGGCAAAGCAAACCATTGCTCACACATGTGGATCTAGGAGCATTGCAAGGAAAGAGATGAAATGGTGACAATACTACATATCTTGATGTGAACTTTTTGTTTCAATTTTTGGCTTTATGTGTCATATATTTTTTCTTTAATTTTATAGGAAAAAGAGTGTGGCCACAAGGTTAATGAAGGAGAGGTATGGATAGCAACACATAAACATGCTAATGGAGCCTTTGTGAGTGATAAAGCGAGGGAAATCAATGTGAGTTCAATTCTAATAAAGTCTATAATTGTCAACCATACTTTGTGTTATTTTAATTAGTTTCTTCTTATGTTCTTTGTAGGAAAAAATTCAAGTATATGAATCAACATCATCATCATCTGTATCAAAAGAAATATCAAGTACTGATTCCTTAGCTTTTGCTTTCAGAAGCCAAGAACATTGTGGACGTGTTAGGAGTTTGGGTTTTGGTCCTTGCCCATCTAAAGTGTTTGGCTCCAAGGGTCATTCATATAATGGAACATCTTCAAGTTATCCTTCTAATGCTCAGTTACAAAATCAAGTTAATTTTTTAGTTTTGATCATGATGCATTACTTTTATCAAATTTGACATTTGAATATGTTTAAAGTAATATGTTATGTAAACCAAGATTGTCAAAAGAGCTCCATTTTTTTTCTTCAAAAGTAGAAAATAAGAGTTATTTTCTCTATTTTGATTAATTTGATTAATTTTGTGTTTTAAAATAGGTTTCTACATTGACATTCCAACTCAATGAAATGAAGGCAATGGTTAATTTTTTGGTACAAAATCATCAAGGAGAGTTGCCTCGTGATTTTACTATGCATCATGCACTAACAGTAATATTTAAATCTTGATTAAATTAATATATGTTTGATATTATTATTTGGAAAGTTATTAATTATCATTATTTTTTATATGTTAGGTATCTGATCAAGGAAGTGTTCCTAACGAAGAAACAAATGATCAACATCCAACACCGCATTAGATGATAATTTTCGTTTACTTTTGGAATTTGTCAACAAATGTGCTTCTAGGAAACTTTTGGTTAATTTTGCTAACAGGGAACAACTCTAATTTCCTTTAATATTTGGTTTATTGTAGGTAGATACTTTTAAATGCTACCTCTCCAACATTTATTATATTAAGAGCATTATGACTGCTAGTCCACTACTGGTACCATTTGAATGAATATTTGCATTGGTACCGTTTGAATGAATATTTGTATTGATTGCTTATTTTGAAGTGGTCTTGGAGTTTTTTCTTTTTATTTAATGAGATGTGTTATGAAAATGAGTGCTTTTTATTTTGGTTGTATTGTCAAATGTAATCATCCTCTAAAATAATAATGAAAACCATAATGTTAAACAATAAATAAAAAATTCCATAGAATAAAGTTCTTTTCGTACTCAAAGAATTAACTAAACAAATCAATTATCAGAAAAGTACAACTTTAGCATTATAGCAATGTCATGCACTAACTTATATAAAATCATATTTTACAAAATTCTTTTGTAAATATATCAATATGTAAAAAGATATTTTATGCCATCAATGTAAAATTGCTCTCTACTCTTTACTATTTTTTATCTCAATTAAATAACTCTACATTTCACTTTTTTTTTCTTTATTTCTATTCTTTTCCACTTCTTTTCTATTCTAAATAAAACATAATAAGTGGTTGAGAATGTAGTAACTTGCGTATCATTAGTGATCTCTATTAAAATTGTCTGAAACTAAAATTATTGAGATATGTATATAAATATTATTTAAATAGGTTAGAGCATCATAAATGCTTTATTATATATAAAAATGTTTTTGCTGATAAAAAATATAACTTGTCAAAAAGTTTTGTTGATAATAAAATAAAGCAATCTCTACAACAATGTCTACCACTTATATTATAGGGCAACAACCTCCGAAAGTTAGGTAGTAAGGATAGCGAAATGCTTAAAGTGAGTGATGGGTAGGAATGTAAATGCGATTTTTAGGGTATGGATAGTAGGTTTTCGTATTCTGAGTGATGGATAAATATTTGTTCTATATTCGTATTTATATTTGTGTGGGTATCCGTTATGTAGGTATCTGTATATTTTTTTAATATCTACGGGTCTCCACAGATATTTACAAAACAAAAATTTAATATTTAACAATATATTTTAGTCATAAATTTAAATAAAAACACAATACATAACATTCATAAATCTCATACAAAGTGTAAATGTCTCATTTAAATAGTGTTGAATGGCAATTTACAAAAAAATGATGACTTTTCAAAATAAATTGATAAAAAATAACACATTCAAAATCAATATGTTAATGTTTTAACCATGTTTTTTCTTTAATCTAAATTAGAGTATAATGGGTACAAGTATCCATGGGTACGGATACTATGATATACGTATCCGCTCTATTAACATGCCGGTATAAAAAAATACATGTACTCATTACCTGTGGATATCGATTTATAATATTCATTTCCAACTTGTTGCGGATTTTATCTGTAGATACTCGTGGATATGAATTTTTTTGACATCCCTAATGACAAGAGTCTAGATAGATCTCAAGGAGACGATGAGTTTTGATGAGTTATGTTGTAATATTTTATTTTTATTTTTATTTTTTGTGCTTCTCTTTTATCTATATGGGTTACCCTTTATCTCAAAATGAGTTTTTATGTGGTTGTTGTTTAGGAAAAATGAAATCAAAGAACTAAAGTGGGCTCTATAAATTATAGCCACGTAAAGCTTTAAACAAAAAATTCAATTTTTTATGATGATACCTTCCATTTGTTAAAAGTGTGAAAACCACAAACTTTCCTTATTGAGTAAGTGGTAGTGCCTATCTCCTCTCTTGATCGTGAAGTATAGAAAAGTTTCTGTGTTGGACATAATAAAAATGTAGTGATCATTGTTGGACTAAAGAAAAAGTTTGTTCCTAGATTTATATATATATATATATATATATATATATATATATATGATTGAGTGTGACAAAACTGAAATAATAAATTAAATAATACTTTATTGATAGTTATGTTTTATAATACATAACAAATAGTTAAAAATATTAAAATAATAAATATCGGAGTAACTAATTAAACTTTGATATTTCATAAATTAACTTATTTTAATATACTTTTATTTTGAAATACATAGATTTTAATTAAACTTTGATATTTTATAAATTAACTTATTTTAATATATTTTTATTTTGAAATACATAAATTTAGAAAATTAATGAGTACATAATAAATTTACATTTTTTAATTGAGTCTCTATGATTAGATATGTTTATTAAATGAATGACATGATGATTAAGTGGTAGACATAATTACTACATTTGTCATTCTTATCGCCACATATTATTTTAATATTTTATAATTTATAATTTTATTATAATTGTATCATTTTATAGTATTATATATTTTAATTTTAATTATAAGATTATATAATTATAAAATTTTAAAATAATGAAATAACATATGATTATATTTTTCAAGATAACCAGGTTAACCATTCAATAAATCATATCTAATCAATTAAAAAAATTTAAATTTATCATGAACTTAAGAAATAATTAAGTTTTTTATTTATTAAAATTTTATAATAATTATTTATTTTAATTCAAAAATTATTTTAACCCTAATTTATAGTTTTTATTAAAACGTTCTTAAAAATTATTTTACAAATTATTTTTTACATATATATATATATATATATATATATATATATATATATATATATATATATATATATATATATACATCAACTTTAAATTTTCTCACCACTCTCCACTCTCTTTTCTTTAATATAAACAATTCAACTTTTGATTATTCTTTCTTTCTTTCCTTTATTTTCTTTTTACATTCTTTTTTCCATTTCAATCAAACAAAAAATGTGTGGTGGTGTGGTGATTGTGGAAGTATAAAAATCTGATACTTAAAAAAGTTACAAGTATTTGATATCTTTATACAACTTGTTCAAAGATTTGTTGTGAATGGAATAATAACCCCTCAACAATTAATATCATTTGGGTGCTATTGTCTCGTAATTGTCCACAAAAAAATTGAATAGTAAGAGTAGGGACATGCTTGAGTATTGGTTGATGAGAGTGCAGGTACGTCTTATGGAGATGATAAATTTTGGACTTGGATTTTGCTTTAATTTATTTGTAGTTTTGTGTGTGCTCTTTATGTATATGCTAATAATGAACTTTTGTGCGGGTTGTTGTAAAAAAAAATAAAATCAAAAGAACTAAAATGTTTTCTATAAATTATAGCACGTAAAGCCTTAAAAAAATGCAATTTCTCATGTTCATACATTCCATATTTTGTGAAAGATTGTGAAGCAACCAAAAGTTTTTAAATGACGACGATTCTCATTTAATCACCACCACAGAACACTTTTTAATGAGAGTTAAATATGATTTTTGAAGACGATTTTCAAATATTTGAAATATAGTTAAAAAGTGTAGATCTATAACAAATCTCGAGTTTGATTTGAGATGATAAAGAGCTGATAAAGCGACAAATTTCAAACTTTATTCGGGACGGTAAAGAGTCGTCTAAAGTGATGAAGCCGTCTAACTAAAAGAGAGCCACATAGAGATTGATCCATATAAACTAAAAGAGCTTGTTTGTAAAAACAAAGAGAATGAAACTCCCTTTTATTACATATATGATGTTGTAGTCAAGAAACTAGGTTTACACTTTCCTTTAAGTAACCTTGAGGAAGAAAATTTAATCTTGATGAATGTCACTTCTATTCAACTACACCCAAATAGTTGGGCATTTATTAGGGCTTTTCAGATTCTATGCACATACTTTGGCATTAGTCCTTTCGAAAATGTGCTCTTTTTCTTTTACGAGTTTAAGAAAATATTCTTGGCCTTCTAAGGGCTTTGTGAGTGGTGTAAGTGGTTGAAGCGTTCTGTCTTTATTCCAATCCTCTTTCAAAAACTTTAAAGGAAGATTTTTCAAAATTTGATCTCCTGCTCATGACGATAACATTTTAGAGGGCTTTCCCCTTTATTTGATGAGCTCGCCTCATAATCAGCAGGTTCGTAGGAAAGAAGATTTGGATAACTCTAGAATGCAAATTTACATTGCACCTTTAAAAAATTTTAAAATCTCAAAAATACCATTTGACCATTTGAGCGAAGTAATGTAAATCATATTCTCAAAATTATTTTCGGATATATACTTCGAAAAGTCAACATCTAGAAATAATTTTGGGATGTGATTTGTGTGACTTTGCACAAATGATCAAAGGTAGTTTTGGAATTTTAAAAAATCATGGAGATGCAGAAGAAAATTTGGCGGTGCAGGAAGAAAGCCCACGTCTCAAAATTGGGCTGCCCCGCAAGTATTCGAAAAAAAATTCTGCATTTTTGCTATGATGGGCTATAATGAATACTTAACACAAAGGCAATTAATAATGCAAGCGTAAGATCTATATGATGAATACTTAACATACAACTTTTAATCACTCAAAGTTATAACAGACAAAGTTCAAACTTCAATAATGGTGGAGAATATAATCCTTCACAGAATGTGGCCTTATCTGGAATAACTTATTAATTACCTGAAATTCATAAAAAAATACAGAGAGACCCAAAAATCGAGTCAAGTATTTAAGATCCATGAAATGCCACAACAAATATTTTATAATAAACTGCACAATAAAGAAATTGATAAGAAATTAAGGGGGAGAGGTCCCACACGCTTTTATTATTTTTTGGAGCGTCGATTTAGAGCGTTTAACTGACTCTCCATTACAATAAATGTTTCAACAAATTAAGAGTTTAACATATTAATTATAATCGGTGTTGCGTACGCTTAACTCACTTTATTAATAACTACTAGGGTTCCCTTTTCCTTGGCGCAATATTTTAGAAGCTATTATTTAATATTTTTGCAGTAACTAGTTGTAGATAAATAAAATAAATCAACGCTAGATTCTCGCCTTTATATTTATAAAATGCTTCTGCAGTTTATTTGACCAAAACCATCTTTAAAAAATTGTTATAGTTTTAAGAAAAACACAAAACAAGAAAAACGTGCTAGTTTTTAACACTTCATAGAACTAAAAATAATGTTCCTTAAAAGCAATCACTTTTGACGTCTGATGCACTCCGTGTTTCTCAATTGACCCTTCATTTACACGTGTTAGTTATGATAAAGTATCCTAGGAAAAATGAAATTGGCCACCTCGGACTGCGATTTAAGTGGATCAGCATGCTGTATAAAAAAACCACAATTATTAACGTGATCAATAATCAGTTTTTTTAGCGATATAATATAAATAATTCAAATAATATATTCAAAATTTATATATTTATATATATTTTCATTGTCATTAGTTAAATAAAATAACAAATAATTTGATATAATTATAAAATAAATTTTATATATTTACATAATTGTTTTTTTTTTCTTTCAAAATTTTGTCATTAGCAGTTCAATAAGAAATTAAATTTTTAGAAATTTTGTTTTTTTAATGTAAGTATCATATATCGTCTTAGAAATTCATCTTCTATTTTATTTTCAATTTTATTTTTTAAATATTTATTGTAAAAAATAATTATTTTAATTACAAGAAATTAGAGATGGAAATATGGGCCGACCCGTTTAGGCTCAACCGTTTAAAAATTGAAAAACTTTAAGAAGTTCACAAAATTAAGTAAAGACTTTAGGGAGTTGACATACACAATGTATTCTTTAAATTTTAGCACATTAAAAAATATATAATACATGTCTTTTCCAGTTATATAAGAATTTGGAACGTTAATGCATGAATCCATAAAAATTGTAACTAATATACACAAGTACAATATTTTTTTATGCGGGCTGCGGACTTATGTGGCCGGACTACTGTGGGTTCACTACCCTAACCCACCCCATGTTTTTTTCGCGGGCCTACGGGCCGACCCGACGAGCCAGGCCCATATTGCCATCCCTACAAGAAATTGTCAAATAATGGAAGAAAATTTCTCAATATAGAATTTACCATTGGGTTTCTCCATTAATTCATCGATAATGGATCAATTGTTTAATTTGTTGGTTTTTAAAATTTTATGACCAATATTTTTGTTAAAAAAATAAGTTTGAAGTTCACGCTTTGTGCTTTGACTATTTTTGTGATAAAATTTGTTCGTAAATTCATCAATAATTTATTTTTTTAATTTATCAATAATTGAATTGTTTTAAAATTTATCAAGAAGAGGACAAAATAGAAGAATCAAATCACAATATTTACTGACGGATAATTGATGGATAATTAATGATGAATTTTCACCGTTGGCAATTATTGATGTATTTTTCCTATCCATCAATAAAATTTAACAATGAATTTTTTGTCATTGTTAATTCGTTGGTATTTTTTTTTTCTTTTGTAGTGTATGTGTTAAAAGAGAAAGAGCTATAATAAGATTAATTAAATTGTCTCTTATCAAATAATGACATTTTTTAAGCATGATTTATAAATTTTTCAAATTTAGATGATTCAAAACATCGACAATAAAATACTAAAGTTGAAATCTTCATTTGTTCATTAAAATTTAAAAGATTTTTGTAACAAAAGTACATATATCCTTAATGTTAGAAAGGAAAATTTATTGATATAATTAAATTGATTTTGAACAAAAATAAAAATTAATATTGATAGATGTAATTAATAAAAGAAAAATATATGATAATTAAACTCTAATTAAAAATGTTGTGAAAAAATATATTAGTTAACTTTTCCTTTCTTATTTTAAAAATAATTTGTGTATGAAAGGCTTTATGTTTACTTTTTATTTAATGGAATCCTAATATTTTTTAAATATAGTCAATTTAGTTTCTTGTGTTCAATTGCCATTAATAATTCTGTCACGTGTTAAAATATGTCAAAATATAAAAGGTGCAACGTGTTAAACCTTTTTAGAAAATATCAAAATATAAAAAGTGTTAAGGGTCTCACGGTACCACATGTCATGTCAAACTAAGAGTAAAAAATATAAAGGTCAAAATAAATTACATGACTAAATTCAAAATCAAATTATTAATTATACCTAAAAAATACTATAATATAAAACTAAAATTTGACTATTAAATGGGTAAAAGAAAATTATTCTTTTTAAATGAATAAGCGAATCCCAAAGTTAAAAAAAAATAAAAAAACTACTTTAATTCTCATATTTTCATTGTGTATATACACAATTTTAAAAGTTTGGGACCATATCATCCCAACTTCTATCATCATCCGCCTCTATATATATATATATATATATACTAGTGTAAACACAGGCGCTATCGCGCCTGTGTGTACGCATTTTTTGAATTATATTAATAATTGATGATATTGTAATGTTATTAATTTAATAAACAAAATAACAAAATAAAAGTATATTTATAAAA
>Ga0209589_1013755_pt1 | contig 10429 bp, 9 predicted proteins | sample CowpeawhiteBW_FD_187525 | JGI IMG/M metagenome (GOLD analysis project Ga0209589, IMG submission 187525) | Root nodule microbial communities of legume samples collected from California USA - Cow pea white BW (SPAdes) (version 2) | ecosystem: Host-associated > Plants > Roots > Nodule | place: USA...
GGTCAACAAGTCAACTAAAGTTGATTCAACTAAGTCAACTTAGGGAATCAAAAATAACAAACACAAATGAAAGGGATGAAAGATTAGTGAACTTCCTTTCTAAACATGCTTAGTCTTCTTAAGCATTTGCCTCCATCCTTGGTTGGGGTCAATCCTTCATCAGCCCCAGGCCAAGCAATAGTGGCAACAAACTCCTCAGCAGATGGCGCTAAGCATGTCTGCATTGGCCATCCCCAGCCGGTATAAAGCTTGCATTTTGGGTTCCAGGAGCTGAAGGTGATCGAGCTTGGCCTCTAAAGCCTGCAACCGCATGTCAATTGTGGGAGTTGCCTCAGGCTCGAGCTCTGGCTCAGGCTCTGGCTGTGGCTGATGGCGCCTCCTAGGTCTGGTAGCAACTGAGCAGAACCTTTGAAAATATGAAAAGTCTAAGGTCCTGCGTTGCTTTCTCCAACGGGGGTACAAAAATGTCCACCCCTGCCAGGCTGCAAAGATGGGTGATGAGAGAGGGATAAACTGCCCTACATCCATCACTCGACCTATTAGTATGGTGTACGAAATGGTGGCGCGTCCCTTCGTGAGATCAGACACATGAGAGCATGGGGATATGTTGGCATGCACAAGTGCTAACCCGAAGCGGGCCAAGGGGTAAATGGAACCTCTTTGAATCGTGCCCCTATGAAATCCTTCACCCGCCAAGCAAAGTGCTTGGATCAGCTCTCCAAGCGCCACGCCCTCATCATTCAACACTGAAAACTGGCATTCCACATCATCAGCAGCTGGGTGCCCAAAAATTCATTGATCGTGTCCGCATCAAAGGGCACCCTTTTCCCCCGCACATAGTTGAGAAAGGTGGGAGCTGCTGAGGTGGTAACCTTGGCATTAACATAGAATTCTTTCACCAAGGTTATGCTGAAAGTGTTAGGGTAGCTACCCAGCCTTTCCTAACTGCGTCTGATCAACTCCAGCTGAAATTCATTGACCTCCCCGGGCTTTAGAATCACATTCCTCTCGGCCACAAATTTTCGTTGCATGACCACTTGGAAGCGGTCTTCATTATCTTTTTTGAGGAAGTAGTGAGAGTAAATTATCTCCTTTCATTTTTGCCCTTTTGAAGGGTTGCCAACGACGGTCTTCATTCTTTTGGGATTGGAGGAGGATGTCATATGCAAAATAAGCATTGGAACAAAGAGGCAATTTAAAGTTAGCATTGGAGTGATAGATTCAATCAAAAAAAGAGTTAATTGTATATCTAAAGACTAAACTAGAACAACAAAATAAAGAGTCATTCATATGCAAAAACAATTGCAGCATTGGTGTCTCACAACCCAAGCAACAATCAAATGAAAACCCGAAAAAAAAAGTGAAAAACAGGGAAAAACAGGGGCCACCGCTTGGCCCCTTCAGTAGTGCCGCCAGGCGCCAGCTCGCGACAGTAAGCTCTACAAGGCGCCACCGCCTAGCGGTAAAACAGGCCAAAATGGCCACCGCTAGGCGGCACAAAACAAGGCAACCATGGATTTTTGAAAAATGAAGCACAAACAACAGATACACAACCACAATGGCAGCCCAAGCACATCAACACAAACTTGTAAACAGAACATCAACATCAAAAATGAGAATCAAAGCAAAGTAAAACCCTAAACTAATGAATCAAGGATTTTTAAGTAAACTAAGCATCAGATACTCTAGAAACAAGTAGAAAAACACATGAAAGTTACTTGAGTGGAATGCTTGAGTGAGTGGAATGCAAGAGTGAGTGTTGGAGAACTCGTGAACAGTGGCTGGTGTGAGGTGTGGGTGCACAGCAGCGCCTGGCGGATGTAAGATGTTGAGTGACGGGAATAGTTGCGTCTAGCGGGAGCAAGGGTGAACTGTGAGGGAGGGCACTAGAATGGGAGTTGAAATCAGGTTTGAATTTGAGAGAGATTGGGAAATAGAGTAGGGATTTGAAGATTAGGTATTTGGTAGAAGTGAGAGCAAGGAACAGCGGCGCCAGGCGAGATTTAGGGTTCTTTGGGGGAGTGCAGCACAAGTGTGAGGGAATGGGCCAACTCAAAACAGAATTTAAAAAGCCCAATCCGAGATCGCGTAGTGCTACCGTCTGACGGTAGGTCACGAGTCGCCAGGCGGTATACCAGTAAAATCACTCTAGGGCTGTTTTTCTGGTGTGGCACCAGGCAGGCACTAGGGAGCCGCCAGGCGGCTGGCTTCTGGAATGTTCCCAGGGGCTGATTTTACAGGTGGCGCCTGGCGGGAGGGAGTGCACCGCTAGGCGGTTAAGATGCAAGGGTGGATTTTATGTTTTTGGGTTATGGTTGGGTTGGCTTTGACTCTATTGTGCTCCTACCAACCTTTCACTCTTGCACACATACTTTTTCAAGCTTTTCTTCTTCAAACCAAGCATTCACACTCAAGCAAAACATTCAATTCACTTAACAAATGCACAACTTAATTTAAGACATGACTTCACTACACAACTATGCTACTACTATTCTCACAAACAACCAACTTTACACTAGCACATTCTATGATGCATAAAGGTTGAACTCCATCCAAAATGCAACAACAAGCACATGCTATCACATCCTAAAACTAAATATGCATGACAACACTCAAAGTTATGCTACCGCAGGTTCACAGATGCACATTTAACATAAATTTCAACATCTCAACAACATAACAATCATACTAACACAATTCATACATGCATACAAACATCATACTGAATTAAAAACGAAAATTAAAAACCAAAATGAGTTTAGAGCGTTGGGTTGCCTCCTAGGAAGCGCTTGTTTAACGTCACGAGCCTTACGGGTAAGGACTCTTAGGCTTCACTAAGGTGCATGACGGTGGTCATCCTCAAACCTTCACCACCCACAAAAGGGTTGAGCCTTTGGCCATTCATTACCCAACTCCTTTGTGAGGAAGGGCCTTTGGCCATTCTCACAAACAACCAACTTTACACTAGCACATTCTATGATGCATAAAGGTTGAACTCCATCCAAAATGCAACAACAAGCACATGCTATCACATCCTAAAACTAAATATGCATGACAACACTCAAAGTTATGCTACCGCAGGTTCACAGATGCACATTTAACATAAAGTTCAACATCTCAACAACATAACAATCATACTAACACAATTCATACATGCATACAAACATCATACTGAATTAAAAACGAAAATTAAAAACCAAAATGAGTTTAGAGCACTGGGTTGCCTCCTTGGAAGCGCTTGTTTAACGTCACGAGCCTTACGGGTAAGGACTCTTAGGCTTCACTAAGGTGCATGATGGTGGTCATCCTCAAACCTTCACCACCCACAAAAGGGTTGAGCCTTTGGCCATTCACTACCCAACTCCTTTGTGAGGAAGGGTATTCAATTTCAATTGCCCCATAAGCTTTTACCTCTTTGATGGTAAATGGGCCTGACCACTTGGATTTCAACTTCCTTGGGAATAATTTGAATCTTGAGTTGAATAGAAGCACTTGTTGACCAGGTTTGAAATCTCTTTTCACCAACTTCCTATCATGAGAGGCCTTCACTTTCTCTTTGTAGCTCTTGGATGACTCATAGGCATTGAGTCACATCTTTCCCAACTCGTGAAGTTGTAGCTTCCTCTTCTCTCCTGACAAGGATGGATCAAAATTCAATAACTTCATGGTCCAATAGGCCTTGTGCTCCAACTCCACCGGAAGATGACAAGCCTTCCCATATACCAATTGGAATGGTGTCAACCCAATTAGAGTCTTGAATGCAGTGTCCTGTAGGCCCACAGAGCATCGCCTAACTTGATAGACCAATCCTTTCTTGAGGAAGAAGTTGTCTTCTCAAGGATCCTCTTAATTCCTCTATTTTACACCTTTACTTGTCCATTTGACTAAGGATGGAAGGGAGAGGTAACTTTGTGTCTGACATTGTAGTGCTCCAAGACTTTCTTCAACTGAGCGTTGTAGAAGTGAGAACCTTCATCACTTATCAAGACTCTTGGGACACCAAATCTGGAGAATATGTTCTTCTTGAGAAACTTGATGACTGTGGGCGTGGCAATAGCTTCCACCCATTTGCTAACATAGTCCACAACCAACAAGATATACTCCTTAAATGAGGAAGGCAAGGGGCCAATGAAATCAATACCCCAATAGTCGAACACTTCAACCTCCAATATGTTCTGCAAAGGCATTTCATTCCTTCTGGAGATACTCCCTGTTCTTTGGCACTTGTCACAGTGTTTCACATATGCATGAGAGTCCTTGAAAATGCTTGGCCAATAGAACCCAGATTGTAGAACCTTTGCAACCGTTCTTTCTCCACTGTAGTGTCCTCCATAGGGTGAATTGTGGAAGTGCCATAAAATACTTCTTTCCTCCTCTTCAGACACACATCTCCTCAATAGATTGTCTGCCCTAATCTTGAAAAGGTGAGGATTATCCCACACATAATATTTTGCTTCCCTAAAAAGCTTCTGTTGCTGATGCCAACTCATATCCTCAGGAACAACTTGAGTAGCCTTAAAGTTTTCCATTTCTACAAACCAAGGTCTATTAGATACTAGGAGCAGCTTTTCGTCAGGGAATTCTTCTAACACTTCCTTCTTTAGTGTGGTCACCTCTTCATTCACTAGTCTTGACAAATGGTCTGCCACTTGATTTTCACAACCCTTCTTGTCTTTAATCTCAAGATCAAATTCCTGCAACAACAAAATCCACCTGATGAGTCTAGGTTTAGAATCAGGTTTAGTGAGCAGGTATTTAATTGCAGCATGATCAGTGTAAACCACTACTCTAGAACCAATGAGATAAGAACGAAGTTTTTCTATGGCATACACTATTGCTAGTAATTCCTTTTCAGTAGTTGCATAATTCACTTGATGTTCATTAAGGACTTTACTAGCATAATGTATGGAATGAAAAATTTTATTCTTTCTTTACCCCAAAATAGCCCCAACCGCATAATCACTTGCATCACACATAAGTTCAAAATCAAGTTCCCAATTGGGTGCAATGATTATGGGTGCAGAGACTAGGCTGGTTTTCAAATGATTGAAAGCATTTAAACATTATGCATCAAAAGTAAAGGAAGTATCCTTATTGAGCAAGTTGCTCAATGGCTTGGCTATTTTGGAGAAATCCTTGATGAAGTGTCGGTAGAAACCCGCATGTCCAAGAAAGCTCTGGATTCCCTTCACATTTGTTGGTGGTGGGAGTTTCTCAATGACCTCCACCTTTGCTTTGTCCACTTCAATGCCCTTGGAAGATATTTTGTGGCCCAAGACAATCCTCTCAATCACCATGAAATGGCATTTCTCCCAATTGAGAATGAGATTGGTTTCAATACATCTCTTGAGCACAACTTCCAAATTTGCCAAGCAAAGATCGAATGAACTTTCAAACACCGAGAAGTCATCCATGAAGACCTCTATGCACTTCTCTACAAGGTCAGAGAAAATAGCCAACATACATCGTTGAAACGTGGTTGGTGCATTGCAAAGCCCAAATGGTATCTTTCTGTAGGCATAGATACCAAAAGGGCAAGTGAAGGTGGTCTTCTCTTGGTCTTTAGGGTCCACCACGATCTGGTTATAACCAAAATAGCCATCCAAAAAGCAATAGAAAGGTTGACCTGCCAATCTCTCTAACATTTGATCCATGAAAGGAAGAGGGAAGTTATTCTTCCTTTTGGCCTTGTTCAGCTTTTTGTAGTCTATGTACATCCTCCAACCGATCACGGTTCGTATGGGTATCAACTCATTCTTATCATTACGAACCACTGTCATGCCGCCTTTCTTGGGAACCACTTGCACTGGACTCACTCATGCACTATCAGAGATTGGGTAGATAATTCCAGCATCTAGGAGTTTCAATACCTCATTTCTCACCTCCTCCTTCATCATAGGATTCAACCTTCTTTGAGGTTGTGCCACTAGATTGAAATCCTCCTCCATGAAGATTCTATACATGCAGTATGAGGGACTGATTCCCTTCACATCAGATATAGACCAAGCAATGGCTCCTGAGTTGACTTTTAACACCTCAATTAACTTTTCTTCTTTTGAGGGTGATAAGGAGTTACTAATGATCACAAGTTTGTTGCTACCCCCTTCAAGAAACACATACTTCAAATGTGAGGGCAACATCTTCAACTCCACTTTTGGCTTTGTGACTTCATTCTCACCCTTCAAGTCTTCCATCTTCGCCTCATGAGGAGGGATTTCCTTCAAAGCATCAAGATTGGCTAACCACTCATCAATCTCTTTTTCCTCCTCATCATTGAGAGTCTCAAAGGCATCAATTAGAGCTTTCTCTAGAGGGGGTGAGGCGTGTAGATCTTTCTTGGAGCTCATGAGCACTTCATCAAGCATATCAACTTTGAAGCATCCTCTAATATCTTTTGGGTGAGACATGGCTTCAAAGACATTGAAGTTCACTTCTTCATCTTGAACTCTCACAGTGAGTTTGCCATCATCAACATCAATTAGCACTCTTGCAGTTAATATGAGAGGAACTTCAACATCCTCCTCCATCTCCATTATAAAAAAGTCCACTGGGAATAGGAACTTGTCAACTTTAACCAGCACATCCTCCATTACTCCGTGAGGGTATTTGATTGACATATTCGCCAGTTGCAATGTCATTTGAGTGGGCTTGATTTCCAACTCCCCAATCTTCTTGAGCATAGAAAGAGGCATCAAGTTGATGCTAGGACCTAAATCAAGTAAGGCCTTCCCCACAGCTAGGCTCCCAATTGTGACTGGAAGTGTAAAGCTGCCAAGATCCTTAAATTTTGGAGGCAACATCTTCTGAATGATAGTAGTGCATCCAATATCTAGTTCTATGGTTTCCTCTTCAATAAATCTTTTCTTCTTTGTGAGGATTTCCTTCATAAACTTTGCATAAGTTGGCATTTGCTCCAAGGCTTTTGAGAAGGGAATATTTATCTGAAGCCTCTTGAAAATGTCCAGAAACCTTGCAAATTGTCTTTCTTTGAAGGCTTGAGAGGATATGGGAGAGTTTTCACTGGTGGTGGTTTTATTGCCACTTCCTTCCTTTTCTCATTTTCTCTATTTTCACTTTTATTCTCTTCCTCTTCTACAACAATTTCTTCATCTATCTCTTCCTCATCTTTGTCTTTTCCTCTATCACTGGGCTTGGCTTTGGTTTCATCACTTCCTTTAGCATTCAACCCGACTTCCTTACCACTTCTTGTGACCACTGCTTTGCATTGCTCCTTGAGGTTGGCTTCGATATTGGCAGAAAATGAACTACTTTGTTGATTTACCACTTGCTTGGCCAATTGCCCCACTTGCACATCCAAGTTTTTAATTGAGGCATCGGTGTTCTTCTAATTCTGAATTTACATTTGCATGAATTGCTACATCATGTCTTCAAGCTTGGATGTTCTATCAGACAAAGAAGGATGTTGGTAATATTTGTTGATGTGGGGGCCTATTGGAAGGTCCTGCTTGGCCCATGTTTTGGTGAGGTCTCGATCCTTGATTATAGTTCCCTAAACGACCTTGGTTGCCTATATAACTAACTTCCTCCTGAGATGTGCTTTGCATAGCACACTACCCATTGGTATGATTTCCTCCACATAACTCACAATTTTGCACTTGTTAAAGTTCAGCTATAGAGGCATTTTGAAGCTCTTAAGGAAGTTATGACAATTTCTTCATGAGGGTCTCCAACTGCTGAGACATAATCTTGTTTTAAGCCAATAGAGCATCTTAAGATTGAAGCTCTAGAATACCCTTCTTTTGAGAATGGGCTCTCTCAGTATAAGCTTCATTATCATGAGCTGCCATGTTCTTTATTAACTCATATGCTTCCTCTGGTGTCTTCCACTTGATACTCCCACCGGTAGAGGCATCCAACATCAGCTTTGACTGGGATTTAAGCCTTGCCAAGAAAAGAGTAAGTTGTATAGGTTCATCAAACCCATGAATGGGGGAGTCTTTCTGAGCAATCCATTGAACCTGTCCCATGCTTGCCCCAAGGACTCATCCACGTCTTGCTGGAAAGCAGAGATTTCTTGTTTGCCTTTGTTGATCTTGGATTGAGGGAAATACTTGCTCAAGAATTTGGCAACCACATGCTCCCAGCTAGTGAGACTATTTTCAGGGAAAGAATTTAGCCAAACTTTGGCATTTCCCGCTAGAGAGAAATAGACTTAGTCGAATTTAGCCAAACTAATTATTGATGAATGACTGACCCCAACCAAGGATGGAGGCACATGCTTAAGAAGACTAAGCACGTTTATAAAGGAAGTTCATTAATCCTTCATCCCTTTCATTTGTGTTTGTTATTTTTTATTTCCTAAGTTGACTTAGTTGAATCAACTTTAGTTGAGTTGTTGACCTTTGACTAGGTTTGACTTGTTGACTATAGTTGACTTGACTTAAGCCAACATGCTAATCTATGTTTATTTGCTTTGTAGGTTAATTAGAAGTAAGAAAGCAAGGCTAGGTGGCGCATGGTGATTGAGGAGCATAAATGATGTGGAGGAGAGAGTAAAGCAAAGGCATAAAGCACAAAGTAAAAGGCACGAAGCAAGTGTACCTATGTACCTTTAGTCTCCTTTGTTTTTAGCACACTTTGGCCACTTTTTGGAGACATATGAGACACATTCTTTGTCTCCTTTTGTGCTAGAACGAAATTAGCCTTGCACACTCCATTTTTAGGTCTTTTGTCTCTCATTTTTGTAACCTTATTTGACCAAGTTTCTAGAAGCTAGGGTTAGGTTTTTGTAGAGACATCCTTAGGTATCTTTTATTTTCTTAGAGGCCCCTAAACTCTTCTATATAAGGGGTGCTCCTAGACATGTAAAAGGGTTGAACATTTTGAAGTAAAAACACTCTTGTGTCCCAACCATTTGTGAGAGTTTCCTCCCTTGAGAGTGAATACTTTTAAGCTTTATCTTGCATAGCAAGTGGCGACACACATCCACTCATCCTCAAGGTTGCCATGGCTTCTAGCCTAGCCTTGTAGTGGCGTGCTTCTCATAATTTCACCATTTCTTTCCTTTCCATTTTATGTTTTCTTCTTCCTTTAATTGTTCTTGGTTTTCTATGGTTTATGTGCTTTCCCTTTCCTTTTTGTTTTGAATCAATCCATCATCTTATTTTCTTGAGCTTTGTGAAAGGAACCTGCACATCTAGATAGCTTGCTATCTTAATGTCCAGTGGGGATTTCACTTAGCTTTCTTAATCAACTCACACCATATTCAATTATCTTAAAAAGGAACAACATAATCCTTCATCATTTGGTATCTAGAGCTTTGGTTGTCCTTGAATATGGTGTTTTCATGTTCTAACCTTGTCTTGTGTAGCTATCTTTGAATGGTCAACATAAAAACAATGCTAGGAGCAACGTGTGCGTTTTTGAAAAAAATACTGCAGCTAGCTCAGTGGTCCAAAATTAACGTTCTTTATATGAAAAGAAAGCTCTGTGAGTCTAGTTTACAACAAAAAACGAATTAACGCATTTGGAGTTCTGTGGAGAGAGGCATGATAAAATGAGTGAGCAAAGGTCAGAGCTGCCGAGAATACGAAAAACAATGTTTTCAGGTTATGTTGTGGCAATTTTGGCTTCAGTTTTGTGACTCTTTTGCTCCTAAATGTGGTTGGATAACATGTCTTTGGATGCTTAGTCTTTGGGCCTCAAATCCATATGTTTAAAAGCATGATAGCTACATGTTTGTGTCTTTGTGTATGTCATGTTGAGTCTTTAAATGTGTCTAACTTTTGCTTGAGTCATATGTCATATACTTCTTTGAGTTTTCTTATTCTTGTTTCTAAGTATTTGAGCTATTGCATGAGATCTATGCCTTTTGTTGTAGCATGCTCCTTCAAATTGATTTTGACCTAATTTTTAAGGAACTAAGTGTTCAAGACACCCTAAAATATCCTTCTCATCATCTTAAGTACCTAGTTTTGAAAAGAAAAATTATTTTCATGACCAAAAATAGTTTGGCCGAGAGCTAATGTGTTGCTTGGTGAATCCATTTGGCCATTTTTACTAGGTGTTATGCTACCAAATTTTATACTTAGATTTTGGGTGATATTGGCAAATTAGTTCCATGCTTTAACCTGGTTATGATCTTTCTTGGTGTATGCATAATTTGAGGTATAATCTTGGCATGTTCAAATGCTTTCCATAGAGTCTTTAAAAGTATTTTCATTGCTTTAGTCTTGTTCAAGTTTTGTCTTTAAAACAAAATTTCCTTAGAAGTTAAACTTTCTTGTTTTTTTGCTTTTCTTGCTTGTCATGGTGGAGCTCCAAAGGTGCATGAAGAGCTCCATGGGCAGCGGAAATGGATGAAGGAATGGAGGCAAGTTGGAAGGCACTTGTAAGCAATGGAAGGTGAAAGAGGTGATAGGATTTCCTAATCTATGCTAGCCTAAGGAAGGTGGCTAGAGGTAGAGAG
>Ga0209589_1013757_pt1 | contig 10426 bp, 11 predicted proteins | sample CowpeawhiteBW_FD_187525 | JGI IMG/M metagenome (GOLD analysis project Ga0209589, IMG submission 187525) | Root nodule microbial communities of legume samples collected from California USA - Cow pea white BW (SPAdes) (version 2) | ecosystem: Host-associated > Plants > Roots > Nodule | place: USA...
TATATATATATATATATATATATATATATATATATATATATATATATATATATAAAATTTAAATATATATTTACAATATATATATATATATATATGTAATAGTTCATTAAAGATGTTTACAAAATGTAGATAATGTTTTCAAATGATGAACACCAGAACTATATTTTTATCTCTATTACATGAATATACATGCTTAGGTCTTTATCAACACCAAGTTGGATTATAGTGTCTTCCTTGAATCCATTTTCATTGCAGAAATCTTTCCATTCACAAGTTAAATAACATTGACTGTTGTTTCTTCCAGACCATCTAATTTTGCAAGGCCAGTGAACACCTTCTGCATTCACCAATACATAGCGCTTATTATGTTTAACTAAAGCTTTTCCAACAAATTCAGAATCCAAGTACTGAAAAAAGTTTGAATTTTAATAAATTAAAACCCATCAAATAAATTTGTATTCAAATAACCAAGTTTAAGAATCTGTTACCAGTGAAGAAGATTTTGCATCATTTGAAGATAAGCATTTTGACATTGAATGGTAAAAGTCTGTAGGATCATAACCTCCATCATTTGAAGATTTTGCATCATTTGAAGATAAACATTTTGAATTGTTACTGCTGACAAATTGCGGAGTATATTCAATCTCAATGTCTTCAACAGAAAAAACCTTGAATAAAAAGGTATATTTGTCAACATAATTCATATGTATGGCTTTGTTTTCCTTCAGATTGTAGTATTGACATATCTCTAAGACGCCTTCATGTATTGTAAAATCTCAATTGTCTAACCTCTGGATACCAACATCATGTTTCTTCTGACGCGGATCAATAAGTTTAAATTTGTTGATAGTCAATTCATGTCCCCGAAAAATAACAAACGAGTCGTCTAGGCGAATGATTTTCTACAACCAAGTTAAACATAAAAAAATCATTTAAACCAAATGATTTAGATAACCAAATACAATGATGTGAAGTTTTAAATAGTACCTCAGATACCAATATCTCGGATTTAAAACAAGTCATAAACCTTGAAGAAGACAAAGTGCGTTGCGGCATAGGAACCATGTTGGGTGCAGGATAATATATTTCTTCCATGGGCAAACTGAAAATTCTAAACTGGAAATATCGGTTTCCACAATAAAGGATCACTAACCAATAGAGATCATCCAACTTATAAAACTTTGCAAGTTCACTAGCTATCTGAAATTTGTGGTTTTCCATCAAACAATCTTCAAATTCAACCATAATATAATTTCCTACCGGATCACGAAAATATTTTGGGCCCATTAGCATGTGTTGTCCCCAGTAAGCAAAGAAGGTTTCATCAAACTCAATGAATTCCTACAAACAATTACAAAAGCCAACAAAAATGGAATTTTTAGAAAATTAATAAGTATACATCGTCCAGTGGTTGAACATTTCATGAAAGATTGAATTTTTGCACCAATCTAACAATAAAAAGCGTTAAAAGTAAATGAAATCACAACTTTAAGACTTACCCATTGTAGATATACCAAGGTCATTGAAGTCTGGAACCAGTTCTTGAAGTAGTAACATTTTGCAGAGTTATTTTGATTTTCCTGAGAGGTCACCATTGAAGAGGTTGGATGGTGAAGTTCCAAATACATTTCCAAAAAGCAAAAAGTAAAGAATATATATAATGTTGAATCGACGCAAGGGGTTATCGAAATGGAACATTCTATCTTTGCACTCATTTTTTTTAAATTGAAAATAACCATAGAAATGAAAGATTAATTAATGGATGTAGACATTTATGTCAAGTACATTATAGAAAAGCGTTTAGAAGTCGAACTGCCCCCATACCATGCAATCAATCATTTCTATAATAAAGGATTTGATAAAATTAATTTAATAAATATATTATTTTTGGAGCGCATTATTCATGGACCGTGAATGAAAAGCTTTTTTAGGAAGTTCTGTTTCAAAGCTCCAGACATCACAAAAACTAAAACACATAGTAGCAAGCAATGTAACGGAAAAAGTAGCCAACCAGTAAAGTAAATGAAGTGTGAGGTACAAAAATGGATTAAATGCTATTTTAATGTTTGGTTCTTGCACATATTAAACATCTACCCTGTCTTTATTCCATCTTGGATTTAAATTTTCAAGATTTATGTTATATCAATGTGTTTATGTATTGGGATAAATTTTAAAGTTGTCTATGTACACCATTAATGTCTTTTACCTTTAACAGATTAATGTGAATGTGCAAATTGCTTTTGTTTCAGTTCCAAGTTTTATTGCCATAGTAGCCAATATGAGTGATCCGATGGTGCTATCAAATCTAGGTTGCGCAAATGCAAGACGAAAGAGAAAGTTAGTGCTAAAAGAAAAGAAAATGAAGTGTGCACAAAAGAGTCAAAGTCTCCTACTTGACGATGAACAACCGAAGAAAAGGAATTTCACACCATTATGTGATATAACAATGAATGCTTTCCTCAATCAAGATACTCCAACAAATAATGATATGGCTGGCTATTATAAAGGTCAACGACCACAGGGAAGAAGTAACGAAATGAACCACAAATTGTTTCATCAGAGTTCTCATCGTCAAAATTTATTTCAAAAGTTTGAAGTTGCTGGATCCAAAGGTCAATCATCTTTCCAGAGAGTACTAAATGATACTAGAATATGTCCAAGTACTACTACTCCAATCAAAAATATGGGTACAAGTAGTAGTTTCTAAATTTCTGCGCATATGATTATACATTGTAAATTATATTTTATACTTTATTTACTAAAGAAATATCTGTTGACAAAATAACAACATCATTTTAGACATAGGAGTAAGTGTTTCAGATTCAGCAGCTGACACTAATGAAGAAATGGAAGATCAAAGTACAAAACAAGATGACGAAATTCCACAAAACATAGTTCTAAGATAAGATTGTATTTAATAGTTATAGTTTCTACTAAATGTATATTGAATTCTATTTACTGACCATATATTTAATTATTCACAATGTATGCAAACATTGGTGATCCACTATTCATATGCAAGGAAAGCAATGCCTATATGTGGTACGAGGAAAGGATTAACAAGAACAGAAGGTCCACCAATCCGACATTTCATATGTGTTGTGGTAATGGTAAAGTTCAATTACCAACTCTAAAGGACCCGCCAATTGTTTTGCAACGTCTTTTATTTGATAATGAATCGAAAGAGAGCAAAAACTATCAAAATCACATTATAACATACAATATGATGTTTGCATTTACATCTCCCAGAGCAAAAGTTGATACCACTTTCAACAATGGAAAATGGCCACCTAATTTATGAATTCAAGGTCAATCTTGTCATAGAATAGGAAGCCTTTTACCAGTCCCTGAAGGACATCCAAAGTTTGTCCAACTTTATATTTACGACACCGAAAATGAAGTTCAAAATAGAATGGAATCTTTAAGGTACATGAATGTTTCCTCTATTCAATGTAAATCAAATAGAACAATTGGTTATTTAACCAGTTAACCTTTGCAGGAATCAACATAGCATTGATTCAGAAATTGTCAGCAAAATAAAGATGATGCTAGACGAATTCAATGTTCATGCAAAATGTTTTAGAATGGCAAGAGACAGATATAAAGACCAACCATTTGATGACTTGAAATTGAGACTTATTGTGAATAGGACAAAAGATGGAAGGATATATAATGTCCCCAATGTTTTAGAAGTTGCAGCCCCTATAGTTGGTGATGTAGATACTACTTTAAGGAAAGACATCATAATGGAAAAGTAGTCTGGCAAGTTGCAAAGAATAAATGAATTGCACACTAGCTATTTAGGATTTCAATATCCTTTACTCTTCCCATATAGGGAAGATGATTATAGACATTATGTCAATCATCGACAGGAACCAGGATTCAACAACAAAAGGAACAGACTCACAATTAGGGAGTGGTTTTATTTTAGATTACAAATGAGACAATCTGAAGCACAAACTTTGCTTAGATCTAGACGACTTTTTCAACAATTCATAGTTGATGGATATACAATGATGGAGTCTGAAAGATTGTCATTCATTAAATATAATCAATCGAAGTTAAGGGTTGATAAATATAATAACCTCTGTCAGGCTTCCACCAGCTCACAAACTCAAGGATCACAACAAGGAAAGAGGGTTGTTCTTCCTTCATCTTTTATTGGTAGCCGTAAATTCATGGACCAATTATATTTTGATGGAATGGCTATTTGTAGTTATATGGGATTCCTAGACCTTTTTATAACTTTCACATGCAATCCTAAATGGCTAGAAATAACCAGAGTACTTGCTAAGCTAAAGTTATCTCCAACATACCGTCCTGATATAGTGTCAAGGGTCTTCAAGATTAAGTTTGAACAACTTTTGACAGGCTTAACTTAACTAAGAATCATCTACTAGGCAAAACTATTGCATGCAAGTCATCCCTTTTTGTAATCATCATTCTTTTAATATGGTTTTCTATCAAATATGTTTGGATTGTTTTCTTTGTGAATAAATGTCTTCTGCTTCATTTGCAATCATGTATACCATAGAATTTCAGAAGCGTAGTCTACCTCATGCACACCTACTGATTTTTTTGCATCCCAGTAGCAAATACCCAACTCCTGATGATATTGATAAGGTAATATCTACAGAAATCCCTTGTCCAATAAATAATCCTGAATTGCATAAATGTGTTCAAGATCACATGATTCATGGATCTTGTGGAATCTCAAACAAATCTTTGCCTTGCATGAAAAACGGAAAATGCTCACGCCTATTTCCAAAAATATTTCAAAGGACAACTACCATATCAGAAGATTGTTTTCCTCATTATCGTAGAAGGAACGATTCATTCACAGTAACCAAGAATGGGGTTTGTTTTGACAATCGTTATGTGGTTCCTTACAATCCACAATTGTTGTTGAAGTACCAAGCATATATAAATATTGAATGGTGTAATCGTAGCACTTTCATCAAGTACTTATTCAAATATATCAACAAGGGTGATGAGTCATTATTTTCTTCTATTCCACTAGCCTTTGTGCACCCATTAGACAGTTGATTAGTGCTTAATTGTTCATCATTAGAGTGTTTTTAATCTGTTGGGCTTTATTGGGCCACTGTTCCGAATTTGGACTAATTTCACATTATTTGGCCTAATTTTTGTTTTTAATTATTTTTAGGTATTTGGGTGAAGCAAATTTTGGAGCTTGGACATTAATATTTAGTTGAAGAGAATTTCCACATCATTGCCACATCATTTCCATGTCATTTCCACGTCAGCAAAGTCAATGGGTCAACATTTGAGGCCCAGAGTGGCATTTTTGTAAATCTGAGTGGCAGAGTGGCAGTTTTGTAATTATGAGTGGCAAGGGTGATATGACCACGAATTAGGTCTGCATGAAAGGAGGCCAGCCGCTCCTTCTTCCTCTCCACTCTCAAAAACCTCCATTTTTGTTGTTTTAAAGCTTTGGAAGGTGACCCATGGTGGCACACACGAATTTTTCACGTTTTCCATTAGTTTTTCACGTTTTACGAGTCTTGGACAGCACATTGAAGTTGTATTAACGTTTTCTACCGTTTGGGTAGCATTTATATTGAAGCATTTTCGTTTTTGGTGGCTGTTTTTGTTGTTCTTCTCTTATCCCTTGCCCATTTCGTTTGCTGCACCATTTTAAGCTTTCAATATCAATTTGAAGTCATTTGAACGGTTGAATTGCAATTTCTGTTTCAGATTCGAAGTGGGTGATTGTCCATTTTCCATGTCTAGCTAAGTTTTTCGTATTGGTTCCTTGAAGAAACTGATTTGAAACCATGAGGTTGATGTTTTGCAGTGCACTCCAATTCCTAATTTCTCTTCATCCTATTCAATTTCGTAGCTTTGAATGAAATGGAATTTGTGATGCTTAATCATGAGTTTATGTTTTCCACAATTTCAGAATCCTTGTCATGCTTAGTGAGTTCGGGTTTTGGCCACAGTTGCTTAATCTGTGTGTGAGTGTGTGAAATTGAAAGAAGGATGTGTGCTATGCTTAATGGCGTAATGAAGCTGTGTTAATTTTCACATAGTTGATTAATTCAGATTTCATGAGAGTAAATTGGATAAGAGAATTGATTTAGTTACTTGTGATTGGTGGATTTTTAGTGGAATCAAGGAACCATTACATTTTGAATTCTGTGTTTAATTCAGTTTTGGTGTTTTTGTTAGAATTTAGCAAAGTTGAGTGAATCTGCCAAACCCCCCCCTGTGTTTTATTGTTGTGTTCATCTGGAAAATTCGCTTTGAATGAAAATATTGGTCGTTGGGAGACGACTTGGTTCACTTTCATGTACTACATTTAATATGTTTTAAATTTGGTGGGGTACGACCTCTATCAAAGGGTTACGACAGAATAACGACTGCTATAGTTCTAAAGCAAAATGAATTCTTTTTTAACAAAGAACCAATAGATGAAATCAAGCAATATCTTGATTACAGATATGTATCTCCTTGTGAAGCATGTTGAAGAATATTATCATTTCCAATTCATGGACGAAATCTAGTAGTAGAAAGATTGTTTTTCCATCTTCCCAGAGAACAGGCAGTATACTTTAAAGATGATGACGTGATTGATGATATCATGGGAAAAGCAACAGTTTCAGAATCAATGTTTATAGGTTGGATGGAACGTAATAAGAAATACGCAAAAGCCAGGGAATTAACATATGCTGAGTTTGTTTCTATGTTTGTATATGTCAAGAAAGATAGATGTTGGAGACCAAGGAAAATGGTGAATACTATTGGAAGACTGATTTGGGTTCCTCCATGTATTGGTGAAGTATTTTATCTTAGAAGAATGCTAACCCATGTAAGCGGACCAACATCCTACATTAATATCAGAACATTTAACAATGTAGTATATTCTACATTTAGAGAACTTGACTATAACACTGATGACCAACAAGATTTATTCCAATCAAATTTCAAATCCATGACAAGTTAAATATTATTATTGGTTTTTGTACTTGACTATTAAATCGAATTACATTATGCAATCAGTTTGAATAACCATTCAATTACAGGTGAACAAAAAAATAATTTTGAAAAGATCAAACAAGCAATTATTAATAAAAAGGAGGTGTATTCTTTTTGTATGGGTATGGTGGAACTAGGAAAACGTTCATGTGGAAAACATTGTCAGCAGCAGTGCGTTCCGAAGGTAAAATTGTACTCACAGTAGCTTCAAGTGGAATAGCTTCCCTACTATTGCCAGGGGGAAGGATTGTAACATCCCTAAGGAATATTACTTAAATAAAAAATTAAATTAAGCAAATGAATTTCAAAAGTAGTAAACAAAATTGCTCTTTCCAATCCAATGAATTGAGCAAGGCCAATATATAGTAGTTTCATTCGTCAACAAATATCTCTTGCGGCTTTGATCCAAAAACTGTCCAACAAAATTGGAATTCAGATACTACAAACAAAAAGTCTTTTGTTAAACACCAATTACATAACAATACAACTGTGAGAAATATACAACCATAAACATAAAGTATACCAAACATGAAGTTCGAACATCATAATGAGTTAAGTATTTCACCAGTCCATCATCACTAATATGTGACGCATTATCAGGAATAACACTAACGCTAGCATTATCAGGAATGCCACTAAGAATAAGCTCATTAACAGCACCATGCTCTATGTCATTTCCACTCACTGAATCCCTATAGTAGACCATTTCTACTCCTTCAGGGGAGAAAATCTTATGGATAAATTGATTTTTTCCTACATAACTCAAATGTAGGAAAAAACATTTCTTGAAACCATAGTACTTCATAAATTCCGCCAACCCAAACAATACAATATTGCCTACATCTGTTGTATCCACAGATAGCTCAAATATTTTTCTAACAGGGTCATAAAGTTCTACTTTACGATCAAGTTTTAGTTCATGCTAAGAAAACATCTGAAATTCGTCTGGGAGAAGAATGTATGGCTGTTTAGAAACATTACAAGTAAAGCAAAAATTAGTAAATATAGATATACCTGCACAAAATTAATCAAAATATGTAAGGAATACAACATTTTACCATTGATCGCAGCAACTTCACTCTAAAACATTGAAAAAATCTTGGTGAACCAAAAGGGTCATAGGTCATCCCAGTCCTTGATTGGCCTACCACAGGATACTAAACTTCCTTCCAATATGAGTCAAAGACTCTTAACCGAAAGTACCTATCTCCACAAAACAGAGTGCATACGTAACACATGCATCGCAGATTATAGAACCCTAATATCTGAAAAACACCACAAAATTTCCTCTCTACCACCAGATTTTCATCAAACTTAATGTTAAGCACATTTCCCGCAGGATCAAAAAAATAGTTCGTCCTTATTACTAATGGTTTACCCCATTCCAAGAAGAAGCCTTCATCAAACACTAAAAAATCATGGGAAAAACAGAAACGGGAAGGAATACCTTCAATACTTATTGTTTAAGAAATTTCCTACTCTGAAACAAAATCACATTAAAAATAACTACTTTCAAACTGAATCACATTAAAAAGGAAAAAAAAACAAAAACCAAACAACTACATTAATACTAACCTTAGAAGGATCCAAGAACATGATTGAGTTCTGGTAAAAATTTTTGAAACTGAAATGTTTGGAACCTGACATTTTCCCTTCTGCCAGACCGAAACACGAAGCTATGGACTCTGAAGGTTTTTGTTTTGTTCTTTCTTCCCAGAAACCAAATAATACACTTAAAAAAGCGTTTCTCTAGCTGTTTTAATCCAACGTTTCCTTTGCTCCTTTAATCAAATTGAGACGCAACGATATAACAAAAGGTCAGATATTTCGAAAACATAAATAATAAATATAACTTACCGCTAAAATTAGATTCTCCAAATCGAATCTTAAACGTAATCATACTATTCTGCTGTGAAAAAAATATTATATTATAATAATACTATTCCTTTTTTGATTAAATTTATTACCTAAACCAATATCTATAATTAAAATTTCTATTAATCAAATAATTCCATATTTACTTAGATAAAACATAAATAAATGTGAAATCCAAAACCAATAACAAAAAAAAAATAACTCGTGCGTATGCACGGGTCTCAACCTAGTTCACAAAGATCAAAGAAAAGGTGTCAAATTGGTACCCACTTTGGGTGAAGGGTGTCAAATTGGCACCTCGCAAAAAAAACGTGCAATTTGCTCCCCAAATAAGTTTAAGCACATCAATCAGGTCAATTTTCATTATTGTCGTTAAAATCATTAACGTTGACTAATTAAGGTAGTCCATTGACACATTTTTTTGACATGTGGTATTCAAATAATTTGTGATGTGGGATTGCAAATAAAAAATTGAAATTTTTGAAATGAATTAAATTGTGTTAATAATTTTGAAAGGGGGCCCCACTAGTGCAGAATTGCGATTTTACCTCGCCTTATAGGCCTCGGTTGACGAGCAACCGAAGCATATAACGGTGCGGTGGCAATTTTGAAATTAAAGGCAACTTATAGGCCTCGATTCAGTGAAAAACCGGTGCCAAACGCTGCTATAGGCCTCGGTTCTGAAGAAACCGGTGCCAAACGCTGTAATAGGCCTCGGTTAAGGAGGCCCGAAGCCAAAAAGATTGCCAGAAATTTCTAAAATGCCATTGACATTGGGACCTATAGGCTTCGGTTGGGGAAAAGCCGGTGCCAAAACCGGTTATAGGCCTCGGGTGTTAGGGAACCGAGGCCAAATAGGGGTTATATGCCTCGGTTCTACGTGGAACCGAGGCCATATTGTTTAATTAGGGCTCAAAAACAGAACCCCATTCTTCCTCGCGTGCGCAGCTGCCATTTCTCTCTGCAAATTCCGGCGACTCTCTGCAAGTTCCGGCCACTCCAACAACGCGAGCTCCGTGCTGCCACTGCCACCGCCTCTCGTGCTGTCGCTGCCACTGTCGCTGTTGCGCTGCCGTCGTCGCTGTTTCTTCTTCTCTCCGTGACTTCCGGCGAGCCCACCACTCGAGACCACCACGCGAGCCTCCTGCCACCGCCGTCTCGTCTCGCATCCAGCCACCGCCGTCTCATCTCGCGTCCAGCCACCACCACGCGAGACCACCACGCGAGCCCCCTGCCGCCGTCTCGTCTCGCGTCCGTCCACCACCACGCGAGACCACCACGCGAGACCCCTGTCGCTGTCTCGTGTCGCGTCCGGCCACGCTGTTCCGACCAGTCGTCCCTCTCTCTGTCTCTCTGCAAGTGTTCCGGCGTCCCTCCACCACCACGCAAACATTTTCGTTCTTTTGCCGCAATTGTCGCACCGCGGTTTTCTTTAAGGTAAATTTCGAACGCGTTTTTGTTTGATTTTCTGTTTTTGTGTATGTTAATTTTAAATTTTAGTTATTGTGAGTGTTAATTTGGATTGAGATTGAAATTCTTTGGAGTGTTTTGA
>Ga0209589_1013759_pt1 | contig 10426 bp, 7 predicted proteins | sample CowpeawhiteBW_FD_187525 | JGI IMG/M metagenome (GOLD analysis project Ga0209589, IMG submission 187525) | Root nodule microbial communities of legume samples collected from California USA - Cow pea white BW (SPAdes) (version 2) | ecosystem: Host-associated > Plants > Roots > Nodule | place: USA...
ATATGCAATCTTATACGTCCTTTGGGTCTTTAACCTGTTTCTTTTAGTCCTAAATATTTAATTTATGATGACAATCTGTCTTGTAGTTATCAACTGTTCTTTGCATGATATGGCATACCTGGATATTTTATTTGCAATAACAAGATTTGGTTGCTGTGTGGGTCTCTGGCCATCACTTATTATTTTATTATATTTTGCTCCACATTTCTAATTAGCTGTGTTTGTCATTTTTGGGGGCTGGAAAACAGGTTAGATTTATATATCTACCATTATCTTACGAAGAGACAATTGCATACTACTGCAAGATTATTCAAGGCCGAAGCAAATGTTTCAACGGGTTCTGTTGGTAAGATAATATGAACATTCTTAGGGGACTGAAATAAGGTATATGCAAATGTTCTAAGTTGAATTTAACCTTTACTTTTGGCCACATTCCTCAGTTATAGAAGCACCTTCTGGTTTTCTCTTTGAGTGGTGGTCTGGGACATATATATTGCCAGGGCAAATCAGAAGCAGCATCTTACAGTAAGGTATATTTCACATACGTTAATTACTTTGTTCTCTTCCTTGTGATTAATTCTTTGTTATCCTACTTAGTATATGCTATTTTATTTATCTTCCTGCTTCTAGTCTTTCTGTCATTTAAGAATGATTCGTCCAAAGGAAGATATTAAGTTATTATCTTCCTGATTCGTCCGTCAAAATTAAAAAATCTTTCTGTCACAAGTGTTTTGTTAGTTTCTATAAATATCTAGTTAATTTAGACAGAGTTGTTTTGCAACTGGTCTTTCTGAATTTTAATTTTAATGAGAACGTGTCTGACAGATACAAGTGCCCAAGATGTCCAAACCTCAAAATGATCCCCTTCTGCAATCGGGGACAACTTGTGGAACACTTCTCTATGAACTTCATCACATAGTTACCGAACAGAATTCATTCAATTCAGAAACTATTGTAAAAACTAATATTGGTTAAACAAATAAAAAAACAAAATATTAATTTGAAATCTTTAAATTAAAGAGAACACATATATTTTCCATCAAAATAATTCAAATGAGTAAATATATTAACTCTTGGTCTTCTGGAACTAACTCCATTGGAAATATGAATTTTTGTTGAGTTAAATTTGTCATGAACCAACATTATACAACCCTTAGTGATTCTAGTTACATTTGAGATATAGACATATTGCAGTTAGACTACTAAGGTAGGCAAATTTGGATAAAAGAACAAAATGAGTGCAAATATCTGTGAAAACATATAAATGCTGCAACATTGCATAATGAGATAAAGATTTAAAAGCCTAATTGTTAAAAAGCAAACTTTAAATCGTAAGAAAATACTCTATGTTAATATGTTTAAAGTTCAATATTTTTCCCAAAATACATGAAAAATGCAAACTTTAACGTCCTAAAAGGAAAATAATTTGTGTTCATATGTTTAAAGTGTATGAAGTTTAATACTTTTCCCAAAATAGATTAATTTTAAGCCGTAAAAACAATATCATAAAGAATAACTATTAAAATTTTATTTTTTGCACAAAAAGAAGACAGTTAAGACACATAAACAAATGTTGCATAACAGTAATAAGATAAAAGTTTGCTCTTTTGACAAAGAAAATCGTTATATGAACAACATAAAGATTATAAAGGATAATAAATAGATTTAGTTTTTGCACAAAACGAAGAGAGTTTAAGCTGTATAAACAAATATTTCTAATCGTAATAAAGTTTGTTCTTTGACAAAGAAAATCGTGATATAAACAACATAAACAAATACAAAAAAAATCAAATCCTAATCGTTAATCGTGAAAAACGAAAACTTTAATCCGATAAAAGAAAAATATCTTATCAAATCTACATAATCAAATTTGAATTTTTTGAAGGCAAAAATAACAACATGAAGATGTGTTTTGTAAGTAAAAAAGAAAAAAAAAAAACTTAATTTGAAATCCCAAAGAAAGCGAAGTTTAGATCTTAACGGATTTTATTTCCAGAGGTGTAAATTTTGTCGTTTTTGGTCACCACTAGACTCAAACTACAACCCCAATACCAAGTGCAATGTATCAATTTGGCAAACCATGACTTCAAAGAGTGCGTATGTGTGTGTTCATAGAGCACGAAAAGCATTTTACAGTGCATTGTATCACCATTTGGACGAACCTTAAAATTCTTAAATTAACAATGATACTGATTTAATTTTTTGACTCTCATTTTTTTCATGTTTACATGATTTAGTGTGAATCATTTATTAATATATTAATCTATCTTTTTTTTAAAGAATCAATGACTCACACTAAATTACATTAAAAAATAAACGAGGAAGATCGAAAGTATGTACCATATATGAAGACAAAAACGTTTGAAAAATGAGAAATATGTCTAAGAAAATATGTACCTTTTTTTCTAAAACAGTATGAGAGAGACATGTGTGATGAAGGCGTAGAGCATGACAATGAGAGAAGTTGTTGTTGTTTGCTGCATCCTATCAGTTTTCTTCCTGTACCCCATCGTCACAGCTTCCTACAGAAAATATCCAAAATAGGAGTGGGTGTATTTTCCAAAAAAGTGGGTGAGTGGCTACCAGACAAATGTTTCCGGAATTGATTTAGTGTATTCCGAAAAATAAAATCCATAATGATGGGGTGCCTGAGTAATTTAATGGGGGCGGAGGAAGAAACAGCCATGACAGAATTGTGGAGCATTTTGAAAATGGAGCACCATGTTCTATGCACTAGAGAAGCCCACGATAGTCCCATTAGATTCCTTCTAGCAAGCTTTTATTTATTTTGATTTTCAACTTTTTTGGCAAATTTCTGCAACTTACACGTATCAAAAGTTTCCAAATGTATTTCCCCGATTGTTATTATTATAGATTATAGATACCGAGAGAGTGGATTCATTATTCAAGAATTCGTCGTGATAAGATAAAATAACAAATCGAAAATGAAAATGTACGACGAAACATGTCCATATAAAAAACGAACTTTTGTTACCACATTCTAAACCATGGTCATGGACTTCATTCACTACCATAATTAGGTAAAATTCCTATACTTGTTTCTAGATACAAAATCTTATTCCAAGCAAAACAAAGTGCTCAGAACTAAAAAGGTTCATAAAAAATGAGGATGAAAACTTTATCGAAAAAGGCTATTACAGTATTATTCCTTTTACTCTCAGCCCAAAAATCCACTTGCACGACGTGATGATCTATGTTTTGTCATCCATCACTACGATGTAAATTTTGGTATGTTTAATACAATGACTTGTTCTGACAACCAAAGTCAACAGTTCAAGCACAACCATGATAGCATCTAACTGATGTGACCTGGTAACTCCATGGTGGTGGGTAACAATACTGGTGGATCAAAATCTACATCAAAAGCTCTCAATCTGGGCGCGGCAACAAAAAGCTAAAGCCAGAGTTTTCACGAATTAGTGGCGGGGGCTCTATATCTGCAATATCTATCTGTTCCATTGATTTCGATATGTCGTCAACAGAAAACGGAATGCTGCACAAAATAGATGATTTCACATGGTTAATGATACAATGTCACGATGCATATTTTCAAGAGGATTTATTAAGAATACAGGCTCTCAAACCAGTATTCATGTAAATTTGGATAAACTTTTCAACAAAAACATGTAAGAGTAAAATATAAAATAAATGTAAATTAAACTTTGCATAAATTCAGCTTACACAACTATACTTTTTCAGAAGCTCCCTAGTCCAAATTGTTCGTCAGCACCAGTAAATTCACAAAAACATGACATTCTTGCCTTAAATCATATTAAGTTTTCTTAATTAAAAACCTCAATCCAAGCTACGCCTTGGTCCTCACTTCCTGTCCAGATTAGCATATTTTGGAACTAGATTTATTTATTTCCCTTTCTACAATATTTCTGGAAAAAGGAAACATTGTCCTTAAAATCGCTACACCAAGCACGCTTTCTGCCTCGGGACACAACAAAGTAATCTTGCAGTTAGGGTTCAGCTGAATGCATGTGATTATAAGCTTGGTAGCTTATACATGAAAAAACTGTCTATTTTCCGTGTAAGCGTGTGCGTGTGTTATTCTGGTCAAGTCAGGGATCACAACTTTGAATATGAGAATAATTAAAGTCAGGGATCACAAATTGAAAACTTCAGGACTGCCACAAGCTTAACTAAGTTTTATATTTTTCTTTATTTAGTTTCAGTGCATCATGGTTAAACTAATCAGTAAGAATTAAAAGTGAGTGATATTTTGCAAGAATATTAAAAATAGGAAAACCTCAACAACTATACAAGAACTAATGATATCTGACTGACCTTGAATCATCATCCAACAGGAAAGAGTTACTAACGGCATTATTTGAATCTTCAGTCATCAATACTCTCATATTGGATATGACCTAGATGAAAACATTAATACCGCAAAGCTCAGCATGGTTTTTCTGTACATCTTATATTTGAAATTATCGTACTGCTTTCTAGCATGGATGATTTTAAAGAGCTTAAGTAAAACTTTTCTGTAAAAACTTACATCAGAGGACACACTATGCGTTCCATATTTGTCATCCCAGTACATGGTGCTTATCCGATATAGTTGCTGTATACTAAGGACCTGTACACAGGAACTGATAATGGTAACTATACCATAAAGTGAACTTTCAATGACAAATATTTTTTCTACTTACTGGGCACAGGTCATGACTTATTTCATCCAATGTTTTCTTTGGTTTCTGATGAATGACCTAAAACAAAGGAAAAATCATTTGTATCCCCTCTGACAATTTGCAAAAAAGAGAGCCAGACGGTAGGGAGCAAAAAATAGACCGATACCAGAAATCCAATAGCTTGTCTAATATGTTTGAGCTCATCCCAGGCAGAACCTGCATACTGAAATTTTTTTGGAGGGCCGAAGATGTTAGTACATGTAGTTAAAAGAACTGCAGAGAGCAACATTGCAAAGTAAATGCACCTCATCTGTTGCCTTATAACACCAATGCTCCAATTCACACAGACCAGCTTTGACATATTCTCCATTACTAAATGAGCAGCACTCCCGTCGTAAAAGAAGACTAACAAAAAAAACGAGATGATTAAAATGAAAATTCCAATATACCGAACAGAAGTTTAAAACGGGATATTAGAAGTGCAGAACAAACCAACCTATTAAACAATTGTACATTGATGAAAGAAAAAATTTGCGTGAACACCTTACGAACTAAAAAGGGAGGAACCTGCCAAAATTAAGCCGCAAGAAATTACAGCACTAAATAAATGAAAATATAACAACTTCCAAAGAAAGGCAAATAAAATCATGTTAGAAGAATATATTATGCAATATGAAGACCAACCTTTTTGTTCAAAAATTTATTCGAACGTCTAGGTGAATTATCAAAATAAATCTCCCTTTATTTTAAATCAAAGTAAAGAAAAAATATGTAAGTTGAGAAACAATAAGGGAGGTCATGTAATTTTATTAAATTTTCAATAGAGGTATACGTAATTTTATTAAACTATATTTAACGGCACCAAAAATATATGTAAAGAGCAAGAAGTATTATTGGCACATATTGCTATGAGGCAAAAGCACAGAAAGAATGCTTCCAAAAGAGATTATACTAACATGATTAGCTTTCAAAGTGTTTAAAAAGTTTCCTAGGCTCTTCACTATCCCCTGCCAGTGAGCAATCAAGGCGCGCTGGGCTTCAGTGTTTGCAACAGAACGTGATGATCCCTTGACAAGGCTTGCTCTCGATGTTCTTGGTGCCTATCTCGTCACATACCAACAGTGATGTTTTAAATGAATGATATTCCAAGGAAATGTGAAATATATAAATTGGAAAAAAAATTATAATTTTAAAGTCTGCATTATATTGTAGAATCTACACATTAAGGAATAAACTGTCACACCTGGATGCATAATCCGAGCAAGGGAGAAATTTCTTTCTTCAAATTATCACGAATCATTCCATATATCTTTTCCACATATGCTGTAAGCTGCTGTTTGAAAAGAAGGGCAGGGTACTTGGCTTCAACTTGTCTTAATGTATCTACTCCTCTGCTTGCGCTACCATTGACTAGGGAAAGGTTTACTCCAGCTGGAGTTCCACGGAAACTCTGGAAAAAAGGAACAATGCTTACCTGAAGAATAAAAGATTTTCATTGGGAAACAGTTCATTAAGTCAGAAGCTATGCTTACTTGAGTCATCCTCCCAAACAAGGTTGCAGATGAAGAACGGCGGCGTTGCGGAGCCATTCCAGCAGCACCACTAGCCTTGAGTGTTCGCTGGAGTAACAAGAGAAGTGTAGAGGCATTGGATAACCAATAAGCCAAGACGTCATTATTATCCTGGGTCTGAAATTCGAATGGAATCTATCAGCAACTTGAAAGTGTTAAGCTGAGAGGAACAAGAAAAAGAGGGCACTAGCATGTGGAAGTTGCCTTTTTCACACCTCAATTGCATGGCCAATAGTTTGGATGATACGATCAAAAACACTAGTACGCTCAACTTCAAAAGATCGCCAGTGCAAGAGGCATTTGTATATGATACAGGCAGCAATTGGTCTGTTCCCAGCAAAGCCAAGATGTTGTGCAATACATCTGATAAGTAACTCTTGATTCTCCTGTTGTTTCTCATTTAGTGACTTTTGTGGTTTATCATCCAAACCGTCGGAGGGTTCCCTCCGGTGCATTGATGCGCTATGCATTTCCTGATTAGACTATTAGGTGGCCAAGAAAAAGTCAAATCCATATAGACGTACCCAAAAGCAATAACAACGAATTTGTAATAGATGTATTTACCATAGGTGTCTTTGCTTCCGGTATAATATGACCACTTTCAGTTCTCTATAAGGACAGACAAGAAACCACGTTAAATCAATGTCAAGCTTATTATTGTTTCCGGGCATATAATATTTTTTATTGCAGGATTACCTGGATGATTGATCTTGAACGTCCTGAAAGGAACTTGTTAGGTGCCATGGACACAGCTTGTTGACGTAGTACCTGATTCTCTGATTCTAAATTAGTAATCTTCTCTTCTAGCCTAATCATAGAATTATGAGATTTCAGTTAATGAAGAGTAGGCATGATATGATGAAAATTTTAAATTAGATATAAATTATTCTGAGATATAAAGGAAAGATAAAGATAAGTTTTTGAACAGCTAGCCGATGATATTATGGAACATTTTACGAAAAAAGAAGTCTCTAAAACAAAGAATTTGGCACACAAGTTTAGACAAGCCATCCAATATTTTCTGGGTAGATCATCACTGATTAAAGGGTGACCCAGTGGACAAGGCTCCCACTACCTAGTAGGGTCTGGGTATAGTAAATGTACACAGCCTTACCCCCATGAACAGAGACTCTATCCAAGATTTGTGCTAATGACCTCTTGGTCACAGCTAACACCTTAACAGTGAGCCAGGTTCGCCTTTGAAAGGCATCATTGATTATTTCTGGAAAAGAATTACATTAGGTTATTCATTATTTATGTTACCTAGTCAATGATTCTTGAAGATGACGACCCTTCTTCTCCATGTCTTCTAGTCTTTTACCTCTCTCATCAATACAAGCTTGGGCTTCATTGTATTTTCTTTCAAAGTCATCAGCTTTCAGTTTCTCTGACTCAAGCGAGGTCTGTGTGAAGATATAGCCAAGACAAATCACTTAAGATGAGATTACCACTATATGCTGATAAAAAACATTGGTATATCACCATAAGCCTCGGACAAAAATTATGCTCCATCATCAATTTTTAATAAAATTATCTAAAGACATTCAAAAACATAAACATTTCCGTTACATAATTTTTGCACTCTTATTTGTCCATCCAATCAAATATATAATCCTAATGCAAGTTATTTGAGTAGAGATATAACCTGTGGCTAAGTGCCTCCACCTAACCTCTTAATTTTTTAAATGATTTGTTCTTGACATTTTTACATTGTATGGAAGCTCCATAACATGAAATGTACTAGTAAGTTTTAGTGCAATCATTATCATCCTTTACATGTAGTACATTTAAACATGGTATGGAAGCTCCTAACCACCCTCATTCATTCTTCACAATCATTCATAATTGACGTAAGTTTTAGTTTAATGTGCACACGTCAAAGGACATTTTGTGGGTGAAGAACATCACTCTATCAACTAGCATCAACTATGTTTTTCTTCCATAATGAAGAATTTGATTCGATAATATTGATAATCTGAAGAGAATGAAAATTTATCTTGCTGTTCCCTAAATCAACCAGAGAGAAACTTGCTTTGTTGTATCCCTTTATATTAAGGATCTATAGAATGTTAATGAAGTAAAGAATAATTTAGACTACTAGTGGTGTTTCATGATAACAAAAAACACAGAGGTGGATCAGCATCGTATCAGAGAAGCCTTGGCCAGTCTTGTTATACATCTTGCTCACACATCTACTACACTACAAGTAGCTGATAATTTTACCAAGGCTATGAAGACAGAAGCACAGGTTTCTTATTGCCAAAAATTTGTTGTTGGTTGGAAAACAGCCTTAATTTGAGGGGAGGGGGGGCGGTTCATGAAATTAATGGCTGTTAGAGGGCTCATATTTATCACATGAGTTTTAGGCTGGGCTGTCATAATCATTATTGCCAACTGTATAGACATAATCTTATGAATATATCTGCTTTCTAATAAATCAGCACTAAATATTTGAAAAGATAGAAAAGATGCTGAATGGCATTTAATAAGACTAGCGCGAAGAGAGCAGTTCAATTTTTCCAAACACAACTTCCTAATCCTTTGTTATGGTTCTTCAGATTTCTTAACACAATAGGTCTCATCAAGTTCTGAAAACATGTTTGGTGAGTTGCATATTAGGCCTAGTTTGGATTAACTTTTCAACAAGTACACTTAAGAAAAGAAAATAAGATAAAGTGAATCAAACTTTTCCCATAATTAATCAACTCATGCACATGTTTTCACAAACTCTTTCATTAATTTCTTATAAATGCTTACTAAGAAATATATCCAAAATAAGCCATAGGCTAGGTTGCATAACTGGATACATGTCCGGAACAAAAATATATAATTTGAATAACATCCTCACATTGAAATTCTTTATGGTCCCAATCAGATATAACAAATTCCAGATCTGAAGTTTTTTTCTTTTTCCTTTACCAACTAACCAATGAAGAAAAAGAGGCTACGTAATTAATGTACCATTCTAGGAATGATATATATCACTGAAAAAAAATAATGTAAGAAATAAAAGCTTTAAACTTTAAATGAAGCATTTTGTATAGAAAATGATGCATCCTATGACTGAACTTTCTTACCTTTAGGCTCTCAATTTCTGCTGTCAGTGTCTCAGTCTTCTGTGTATCTTCAACAATAACCTGTGTTTCTTTAATGACAGGAGATTCTTCTTCAACAACCTTCTTTACATTCTCTCTCTCTTTGATGAGCAGAGCATTAGTTTCTTCATATTTGATCTGCAACTCTTGCAATGAATTCTGCAGTTTTGCTATCTCCTGAGCTTTGGATTCTTCCAAATTTGTCTGCACATGATTCCACATGGCTTACTTTATGCCTTACCAGTTGTAAGGGTACTTAGTAACTTGCAAATTTTTCCTCTTAACCTTTTTTTTTGTTTCATATTTGTACAAGAGATCATCAGAACAACAAAGTCCTTCCAAAAGTATATCTATCCACAGATCTTACCTTTAAACCTTTTTCTAGTTGGAGACGCCATGTTAGTTCCTCCACTCGTTTTTCAAGTTTATCCTTTGCTTCTTGTAAGGCACCAGTTTCTTTTGCGGCCTATAGCAAATGGAAACAAATGTAAACTTAGAGAGAAAAAAATTATAAAGATATAATGAAACCAGAAAACAATATAGGAAAGGTGAGGTTTATGCTACTTTATTATGAATTAGTCAAGCACAGGCAGCTTAATCGGTTAGATCAAGGTACGGTTAGTTTTAGATTCGATCATTCATATCATAAAAAGGAAAGAAACAGTAATGTCACACAACTCTCGGCTCAGATCCAATGTGGACGCGATATTCTATTTTGTAGATTTCTCAAGGTCTACTTTGTATCTATTTCATTTCTTTCAAAATAAAATATGATAGTTGTTTATGAAATAAAAATAAAAAGGGGACAATTTTATGTCTTCTATAATCACAAGTAAAAAGTTAAAGCCAATTTCAATCTTGGTAGATCACAAGAGAGTTTTGTGTTCTTATGTTGTTTTTCTCTCGAAAAAGATAACAATGATGACAACGATGATGATGAAACAAAAAATATAAATTATGTTTGTATTTACTTTTATGATTTAAAACTCAACTTTACAATAAAACAAATTAATCGGGTGACAAATAGTATCCTTTTCCTTTTGTGGCATAAATTATGTAGGAAGAACATGTTACGTCTTTAGTCATATATATATATATA
>Ga0209589_1013760_pt1 | contig 10425 bp, 5 predicted proteins | sample CowpeawhiteBW_FD_187525 | JGI IMG/M metagenome (GOLD analysis project Ga0209589, IMG submission 187525) | Root nodule microbial communities of legume samples collected from California USA - Cow pea white BW (SPAdes) (version 2) | ecosystem: Host-associated > Plants > Roots > Nodule | place: USA...
ATGTGTCAAACATTGTAAATAATTTAAATACTATCATGAAATGCGCTTGAAACGTCAGATAAACTTAACAAAATTTGGTTTAAAGGACTAAATTCATGCATTTTGAAATATGAAGGACTAAATTGGTCAAAAGTTTTGATGAGGGACTAATTCCAAATTTCGCTGAAACTTGAGGGACCAAAAACATATTTAACCCTTTTTTATCACTTCTATTTCTAAATACAACACATTCTTATAAGAAATATTTACTCCATTTTATTTATACTCACTTTATATATTTATATATTTTATGCTTTTACCGACTGAACATCGAAAAATCTTGTGTAGTGCATATTTCTCCTATTCTTTTCACAAATCAACCATGTCGTCTCTTCATGTTGCTTCATAATAGCCAGGTTTTTTTCCGGTAACTTTTCTATTCATTTATTTAAAAAAAAAACTTATCAAAATCAAATTCATTTGATTTCAGTTTTTTTATCATTGTAAATTTATTAGAGATGGTATAATAAAGGAAGAAAAAACCAACGATGAGCATATAAATAGATCAAAGGTATTCATATTTTCAATAAAAACAGGGAATAATATTATTTTTTTGGAATAATGGATACCAAGCACATTTCTAGGATTCCCTGGATCGAGATCTAACTCAAGATAAATAAAAGAGCGTAAAATTGGATGTATATTTTTATAATATCTCTTTACTCACATAATACTCAGATATTTTTTTTCAGAAAATTCAGTCATACACGTAATGATTCTTTTAAAAGCGATAACATTTTCTAAGACCAAAGAAAGATACTTTATTAATGTCAACTAAAAATTTACACAAAACCTCAAAGCCCACACTATTCGCAAAATCGTGTCAACTTTGCCTCAGACTCAACGACAATTGTAGAGGTATGTTGGCTGGCTACTAACATAATTGAACGTGGTTCTAGGCAGATGATTGTGATTTATTAAATGGACGTGATAAATGAACTATTATTTATATTTAGAGTTGGTTTGATGGATCTTAAGTTAATTAATGCAATCAACAATGATTTAATATATTGATGTAGCATATGCTTATATGTTTTAATGAACCTTTTTAATAATTATTTTATTTGGTTAGCATCTTTCTGACTTTGTCTTTGGTCGACCCTAGTAGTTTTCATTTTTTAAAATTATTATTGCGTTAAACAAAAAATCATTTATCCTGATGTTATTTTAATAATGAGGACATGTGTTTTTTGCATTTAGATGAGAGTATTAAATTCAAGACTGAAAGTAAAATATAAATTTCATATACACTACTCAGAAACACATACAGAACTATAAAAAATTATAAATTTAACTTTTAAATATTGTTATCAAACAAACTGTAATGTTATTAGTGAGCTAACGTGATATTAAAGTTTTTTTTTTTTTTAAATTAATATGAAAAATTATTTTTATATGTTTTCTCAAATAAATATGTGTGTTAGTCTTAGATTAGCATCAGCTTAACGTGTTAATCTTAGATAAGCATCAGCATAATCGATTTTAATAGAGTTGGTTCGGGCAATCTTAAGTTAATTAATGCAAACTGATTTAATGTACTGATTTAGCATATGCTAATATGTGTTAATGAACCTTTTTAATAGTACTTATATATTTTATTTGCTTAGCATCTTTCTCACGTTGTCTTTGGTCGACCCTATTTGTTTTTATTTTTAAAAATCATTATTGGTTTAAAAAGAAAAAACTTATTTATCCTGATGTTATTTTAATAATGAGGACATGTGTCTTTTGCATTTAGATCAGAGTATCAAATTCAAGACTAACCCAAAATATTAATTTCAGATACACTCAAAAACTAGGGTTGGGCATAATTTACTGAACTATACTGATCTATAGTTAACTGCACTGTTTTACACTAAAAAAACTGAATTGTGTGTATTTAAAACTGCACTGCATTGATTTTAAGTTTAGTTTCATTTTAAGTTGAGTTTTAGGAAACCAAATATCAGTTAATTATTCCATGTATTAACTGAACCGTGGAATTTTAGTTTACTCTTCCTCTTCACTATCTGAACATTCCTTTTCACGATTTGAATAGTCTCCGATTCTTTTGTTTCAATCAGCACTGTCACAGTAAAAAAAAGCTGAGATTTTTATATTTCAAAGTTAATAAACAAGGCTCACAAATCTTGGGCAATGATAAACTTTAACAGGAGAATAATCAATTTGGATAGATGTTCTTTTTGGAAGAAATGATTAAAGTTGCTGACGAATTTGTAAAGGATTGGCTTCCTCTGCAAAATAAAAAACTTTTTGTTAAACATGGATATGGCTAAGATATTAATGTTTTTTTATTTCTATTTTAAAAAATATCTCTATTTAAATTCGATCTATGTGAATAATAATTTCAGCAATTCTTTTATTATATATATATATATATATATATATATATATATATAATAAAAGAATTGTTGAAATTATTATTCACATAGTTCATTTGTAAAATAGTTCATTTTATAACAGTTTGGTTTCATACTTTAGTACTGTTCAGTTTGTTTGAAGGAAAAAAAAAACAGTTTAGTTCAGTTTTTCTGAATTATTTTTTAGTACAGGTGAATTATTTTTTAATTCAGTACAGTTTTTAATAGTTGAGTGCAATTTAGTGTGTTTTGCCAATTCGTATCAAAAACACATACACAATTATAAAAAATTATAAATTTAACTTTTAAATATTAATATCAAACAATTTGTAATGTTATTATTGAACTAAAGTGATATAAAAGTTTTTTTTGTAATTAAAAGATGAAAAATTATTTTTATATGTTTTCACAAATAAATATTTGTGTTAGTCTTAGAGTAGCATCAGCTTAACGTGTTAGTCTTAGATTAGCTTCATCTTAATCGATTTTAATAGAGTTGGTTTGGTGAATCTTAAGTTAATTAATGCAATTGAATACTGATTTAATATATTGATTTAGCATATGCTAATATGTGTTAATGAACCTTTTTAATAATTATTTTTTTTGGTTAGCATCTTTCTCACGTTGTCTTCGACCGACCCTATTTGTTTTTATTTTTAAAAATTATTGTTGCGTTAAAAAAAATAACTCATCTATCCTGTTGTTATTTTAATAACGAGGACATGTGTCTTTTGCATTTAGATAAGAATATTAAATTCAAAACTTAAACTAAAATATTAATTTCATATACACTTAAAAAAAATATAAATTTAACTTTTAAATATTAATATCAAACAAATTGTAATGTTACTAGTGAGCTAACGTGACATAAAAGTTTATTTAAGAAACAATTAAAAGATTGAAAAATAATTTTTAAATTTTTTCATAAATAAATATTTATGTTAGTAGTTAATAGAGTCTACTTAATGTTTGTTAGTTGGTTTATTCGACTCTTAATGTTAAACGTTTTTTAATAAATAAATATATGTGTTAGTGTTGAGATTACCACAAGCTTAGTCGATGTTAATAGAGTTTGCTTAGTCGACTCTAATGTAACAGAAAATCTTAAATTTTTTAGTATCTTAGTTTATTTATGTTAGCGTCTATATGTTATAAATTTTGTACATCTCTATGAAAATGGATAGTAACAGTAAATTAGTTTTAGTCTAAAAAATCAAAATTAAAGGTATTATCTTTTCTCATTTTTAATATATATCTTCTCGTACTAATCTCTTTCATTTCAAATTATATCAACTACCCATACTCATCTACTTCGTCCAAATACATTGTTTTCATCCACACTTTTCTCCTCATCTCCTTAATTCATATCATTTTCCACATCTCCTTCCTTCACATTATTCTTCTCATCTCCTTCATCAACATTCTTCCCTTCATCCACGCCTATCTCCTTCGTCCACTACAATTGTTTTTCTCTTTTCACATTTTCTTTTTTTAACATCGAATCGTTGTTCAAGAAACATTTTTTTAATTACTATCATTATAATCTACCATACCAAGACAAATTAAATTAATAATGTTATTAGTAATCCGGTCCCTATATTTAGCTCTTTGATTCGTTTTGGTCCTTATATATATTTTTTACTCAATTGGGTTTCTATGTTTTTCTAAGAGACTCAATGTGGCCCCATTCATTAAATTTACAAGAAGAATGTTTGAAAATTTCACATGTCAAAATTTGGGTCTGTCAAGTGTCAAAATTAGAGTCATCTTCTATCTTTGAACCCCTCTGATTTTGACATGTAAAACCTTCCAAACAGATAACCAAAATTATGACACATGACAAACTTAAATCTTGACATGTGACACTTTTAAACAATGATAATGTCAATTTAATAGAAGGTGCCACATTGTGTTTTTTTTTAAAGAATAGAGACTCAATTGAGTAGTATATATATATATATATATAATTTTTAATCTTAGTTTTTTATTAAAAATATAATTGATTATAAATCCAGTATTTTAACTGTCAATTGTCCAAGTGAGATAAAATGAGTTTTAAATGATATTATGTACTAAAGTCAAACTTTTAAGTCATGTTCAATAATAATGTTCTAGGTAGATGAAATGCATTAGACAACTAAAACAGTCTAATTAGAGAGTCTAGTATATTGAAATCCACTAGACGACAATATAACTCACTTATGAGTTAGTTTTTATATTATATAAATGCATAAATGTTTCTTGAATGCTTTAATGTGTGCTTTGTGTAGCTAAATTGAAACAAAACTCATAAATTGTCCATAGATAATAAAGCGATTGTTGATGCAATGTGGCTTTTGATATGATATAACTGAATATGTTTCCTGGGCGCTTTAATGTGTGTTTTACATAACTGAACTGAAACACAACTCATAAATTGTCTCTAGATAACAAATTGATTGTAGGTATAATGTGGCTCTAGAATTGGGTAAATAGAGTATGTAAACAAATTTAAACACTACGTGCACAAGCAAGTAAAAATAAAAATAAAGAGTAGGGATGGAGAAAATACACATAAGATATTTATGTTTGTTCACCTCCACCTAAGATTATGTCCGGTCTCTTAAGCGACCTGCTTAAGAAAATCCACTAACCAAAACCTTTTATCAGTAACAAGTATCACGCTTTACAGGTTACACTCACTAGTGCAAGAAGGACTTTTGACAGCGGTTATTTTTGTAATTTTGCCCCGGTTCTAGAACCGAGGCATATTAGGACGAGGCCAAAAAGGTTAGCTTTTTGCCTCGGGTCTCAACCGAAGCAGAAACTTCATATTCTACCTCGGTTCTGCTAAGAACCGAGGCCATATGTGCCTTTATGCCTTTTCAACATCCCATCTTCTCCACCAGAAATCCTAGGTAGCCACCATGGTTCCACCACAACTCCGTCAACCACCGCCATATCCGAAACTCAGAACCAGAAATCCGCAGCCACTACAATCTTTTCCTTCATCATAAGAGCAATTTGTGAATCGTGCCACCAAGATGGAACCCTCATGGAACCCCCATGTTCTTCATACATGAAAATCTAAACATCACATTTGCATAAATGCAAACAAAAATCAACCATCTGCAGCAAATCACAAACCCTAAATCGCGTCTCTTCCCCCAAATCGCAAAACCACCTCTGTCGCAACGACAAGTTTCTTCACACTACTGCCACCTACACGTCTCGCCACCATCAACGACAAATCTCCATCCACGCACCTGCAACACAACAAAATGAGTCCCACTTCACAAGCCTCAAATCGCACTTCGCTAAGCCAGAACACGAATGAGCCAAACGTCAAGTAGTCATGAGTGGTCGGAGCGCAACAGTAGCAGTGGAGGTGGGTGGTTGAGAGAGTAAACGTGCACGCAAGGAAGAAGAAGAAAAAAAATGATTCGCGATTTTTGAACCCTAACGAACCTTTTGGCCTCGGTTCAATTTTTAACCGAGGCAGAAAATAGTTTTTGGCAATGGTTCAATTCCACCCGAGGCAGAAAATGATTTTTGGCCTCGATTAAATTTTTAACCGAGGCAGAAAGCAGTTTTTGGAAGCGGTTCAATTCCAACCGAGGCCAAATATCACTATTGTAGTGGCATTTTTGAAATATTAGCAAACTTTTAGGCTTCGAGTCTTCAAAATCGAGGCATATCAGACCTTTTAGCACCGATTTTCTAATGAACCGAGGCATAAAAGTTGAAAAAAATTGCAAAAGTGCCACTGCGCCATTTTATGCTTCGGTTAAGGGATAACCGAGACCTATAACGCGAGTTAAAAGGCCAAAACTGCACTAGTGACTCCAGACACATGAGTACAAATATCTCTAGGCTATACCGAATATCAACCTCTCTAAGTATCCTTTTCAATCTCCCCCTAAGACCAACAACTCTAAATTACAATGAATAATTGGAAAAACACTCTCATAGTAGAAGGGCATAATTAAGGTCACAAGTTACAACGTCACAAAATGAAGGGTTTACGATATGTAAGCTTTCAACCAAATTCATTAATCACCATTCATATGAAAATTTCTCAGCATTATGATATTTTTGTAATAGCTTCGTTAATCTTCTCATATAGCTTTACATACTTTATATAGTTGTTGCATTTGGTAGCTTGAATCATAAAAGTCACTCTTTAAGATTTCAATTTGATTTTTAGCTTGAATCATAAATGTCACTCTTTAAGATTTCAATTCTAAATCTATTGACGCTCTTTAGAATATTTTCTTTTCTTTCTTGAATGAGCTCAAAACTTATTTGAATTTTACTCTCTCTTCAATGTTCGCATTTATCTTGTCAAGGAAGCTTTGTGTAATATACTCCATGTCTCCACAAGAATATTGTTTACCGGGAGAATATGGAGCAGGCATATTTTCTCCAATCCTCAAGATAGCCTTTGGCAAATATAAATGAAGTATATGTGGAAGGTTAAATGGAATACCTGCTTGGAGGTGATAAATGATATATTTCCGTAGCTCTTTACCATAGTCCTTTGAGCTTTCTTTGGGAGAAGAATTTTGTTGCACAGTTGTTGCCATATCTTAGCCATAGGGCATAACTGCTTGTATAAAACCCTTGACGGAATTTTCTCTTCCTTGACGTCTTTGTTGTAGAGCTTTTTTTCAATTTCTCCATTTTCATCATAGTTTACCTCCCATTTAGAATTGATAGTTAGCCATTCTTTTGAACCCAATTGCTTTGGCTGGGTTAGCCTTAGGTCAAGCCTGTTTGACCTGTTTCATATGCTTTTATTATATAGTCCTCAGATCATCCATCACACCTATTTTCGGAAGGCAAACATATACATATTGCTTTCAGATGATAACTTGATTATATTGAGTATAAGAAAATTAAAATAAATATGAATTAAAAACACTTAGGATTAGTATCACATCTGAACTTAAAATAGACAAAAAAAAACATAATTCTCTTAAAGAAAAAAATACATAAAAAAATGAAAGTAAATTTTGATACGAAAATTTCATGTGTCGTTTTCTTATAATATACTAATAAGCTTTTGTAAAGTTAGTTTTGTAATAGTTTGTAAACTGGTTTCACTAGCTTGATCATGTTTAATTCAATTATTTGTAACTTAGATTGCCAACCGTAAAATAAGTTCATGAAGGAAAGTGTTTGAAATTTTTTTGAAATGAAATGAACTTGTTAACTTTCTGCATATACGTCATCTCAACATGCACCCAATTAATTTAATCTTCATACTTCGTATACCAGGATTAAGTAATGCTTCATGTAAAATATACTATATATATATATATATATATATATATTTTTTTTTTTTTCAACATCCAATTTCGTCCGATTTAATAAAAATATATTTTAAAAAATAATAAATAAAAAAAATATAATATAAAAGTAAAAATAAGTATTTTTTTTCTTTTTCTAAATAATATTAATATGATATAATCTAGGGTTAAATATGTTTTTGCCCCCTCAAGTTTCAGTAAAATTTGGAATTAGTCCCTCTTCAAACTTTTTGACCATTAGTCCTTCAACTTTAAAAATGCGTGAATTTAGTTCTTTTAACCAAATTTTGTTAAGTTTATCTGACGTTTCAAGCGCACTTCATGATAGTATTTGAATTATTTACACCGTTTGACACATTTTTTCTTCAATGTTAACTCAAATATTATCATAAAATGTGTTTAAAATATCAAACAAACCTAACAAAATTTGGTTAAAAGGATTAAATTCACACATTTTTAAAGTTGAATGACTAAATTGGTCAAAACTTTTGAAGAGGGGCTAATTCCAAATTTGAAACTTGAAGGACCAAAAACATATTTAACCCTATAATCTATAACAATATATAAAGAGGATTCCCTCTTTTGTGTCCATATTTTGAAATACCAATTTTACCCTTTAAAATATAATTATTTATTAAATTTTTGAAAATTGACCATTACTTTTATAATTTTATTTTAAATATTAACTTAATAACCTTACAATATAATCACATACTAATATAATATCACACATATTTAAAAAATCAGTACATAGAGGCGCTATCGCGTCTGTGTTTATTGTAGTAATAAATAAAAAGAAAAAGATTGTTTTAATCTTTTATATGTTTCCTTTTGACGCCTTGTTTTTATTTTAGCCCAAAAAACTATATTCACCCACACCGCATTTTCTTGCAACTAACAACAGCCCAAAATTTTATATTCTCACCCCCACTCTATGCTTTGTCTATTATGCTCTAAATCTAGAAGTTAATGATAAGATTCTAATATTTAGAAGCAGAATCTATTCTAATATTTAGGATCATGTTTTCCCAAGGATAAATGATTTTGTGCTATGATTTTATGACACATCTTTCCCATATAAAGAAAGTAGTAATATGATTCTAAGTAATATCTCTTACTAATTCGAATCAATTTTCCTGATCACGTTTGATTTTGTACTTTAATTTTTCTGTGATTTGATTCCCATAATATGATAATATTAAGACCAATTCTTACCTTTTAAATTTCTTTGTAATCAAGACTGACTTTATTACGAGTTCACATTAGATATATATTGTTATGTATATAAATCCATCAAGCAAAAAAATAAGGACAAATTTGTTTTTTCTCTTGGGATTGTGAAGACCTCTATCTCACCCTAAGCACACAATTTCTTTTAACCCTCGCATATAAAAAACCCACTCACCTTCGATCGCCACCCCCACGTGCTTCTTGGTGTTCCAACGCAACTATTGTAAATTCGATCTCTCGTTTAGGTTCAATTTTTTTTTGTCGTGTTATACAGTCTTTCTTAAGATTTGGTTATGATCTTGGTTGAATTTGATGTTTTCACTATTTCTTTTTGATATGGAAAAAACATTATTGTCATACATTTTTGGGTTCATTAGTTTTGTAATTAATGTTTGTTGATTGCATTGGGTTGTGAACGTTGTTGCATGAATAAGTGAAAGATATCATGTTTGAACATTGTATGAATATGTTGTGCCATGCTTTTCATATTAAGTTTTTTTTTTAACTTTTTATTTAACCTTTACAAATAATAAAATAATATGTTTAATCCTAAACGTTATTTCATATTCTTTTATTAATTTTTTAATACGTTTATAAATTAAGGATATATAATAGTCACACGTTTTTTTTTGTATCCTATGTTATTTTGAATTTTTTTTAAATAAATAATAAAAAAATAATTTAAGTATACTTTTAAATTTTAAAAGGCATAAGTGCTCGCGTGACCGCTTGCGTCGTCTTAGTACTTAATACCTTCACTCATCTATAAGATTACTAAAGAAAATACAAAATTTTCAAATATAAAAAAAAGTGATATCAACGTCTTCAAACAATTTGTTTTCAAAAGGTTTTCTTCATAAAGAACTACGTGATCCTGATTCTCCATTATGAATGAAGATACATAGGAACAAGGACTAATCCTTGTCGGGCCCAAAAAACAAAAATCTTTTTTGTTTTCTTTTGAATGTTCTCATTTTATTATTTTGAAAAATAAACATTTAAAGGAGACCACATCCATTTGTATTTTAATTAAAGGTACCGTCTTATGACGAGCGTTGTAGGGTGCTAACACCTTCCCTACGCGTAACCAACTCCTGTACCCAAAATCTATTTATGTAGACCTTGCTCTCTTTTTTATGGTTTTCCATAGTTTTCTATAATAAATATGGTGGCAACTCCAAACCTCTTTTTTAATATTTTATTTTTGGTTCGTCATCCCGTCACAATTTTGGTTGTGACAGATGGCGATTCCACTAGGGGTTTTAGAGAGTTAGGCCATTTAATTAAATATACAAAATTGATGTGGTTGTTTTAACTTTTTTTTCTTTTCTTTTTCACTCCTCTTTTCTTCTTATATTTATTTTATTTTATTTTTACTTTTTTTTCACTTATTATTATTATTATTGTATATTTTTTTTTTCATTTTGGATGATTGAAATTTGTGTTCATATTGCTTTATTTTTATGCTTGAGTTTTGAATCCTAGGATAGATGACATTTTATATA
>Ga0209589_1013762_pt1 | contig 10425 bp, 5 predicted proteins | sample CowpeawhiteBW_FD_187525 | JGI IMG/M metagenome (GOLD analysis project Ga0209589, IMG submission 187525) | Root nodule microbial communities of legume samples collected from California USA - Cow pea white BW (SPAdes) (version 2) | ecosystem: Host-associated > Plants > Roots > Nodule | place: USA...
CTCTGTCTGAAAGGGACCTAATTGAAGCAATTTTCAAAAGTTGGGATGCAATTGACACTTTTTTAAAAGCGGGTACCAATTTGACACTCTAGTACCAAACTGGGTACCTTACGATTAATTAAACCAAGATCTAACTAGTTAAAGAAAACTTTCCCATAATGGGAAACATGCAAAAGTCTCTCACCGTAATTTTTACATAACTTGATCACAAACAATATACCAAACCACAAGTTTCAAGTTTGTGTGAAAGAATTTCTAGACTTAAGTACTACGTTAAGAAGTTTATTCAACTTAATGTTCTCAAATGGTCCAATTGGAAACATGATGAACTGCAAGCAACGAGTCGCACTCGGGCCAATTTTATTGCAAAGCTATGTTCAAGGTACTAAGGATAACCTAGAGTTTTGTCGTAGTAAAATACTTGTTAACCCTAAACCCACTTCATATTTTCAAGACATTGTTTTTTATTTTAATTAATGCCTCTTTTATAAAATAATAATAGGAGGATTAGTAAAAATATAGTATTTCTGTATGGTATTCAAACAAAAGCACACTGAATGAAATAGCCACAATAGAGAGAAAACTAGAAGAATATATTATAAATAGCAGCGAATATATTTTAAATAAATTAAGGGCACAATCACAATAATTTATTATTCTCATAATTGGTGGCAGAAGCATTCGGCAATCACAACACATCCCAAAGTAAAAAGTAAAAATCTCAATATGAAGAAAATAATGACTATAGACCAAAACTAGCAGGAAAAAATTGCAAGGGCAAGAAAAAATTGCATCTATATGTATGTATGTAATAAATATATGTAAGGGTAACATCCCCGACGCGCGCACCTAGTGATTGCTCTGGAGTGTCTTCAGAAACCAAAGCCTTGAAGTGAAGATCTCAGGACGCTGCTATTGCCCACATAAAACAAGGCAACAGCAACTATAACTGCAATTAGAATCCACATCCATGGTTGAATTCGTCTCTTTCCCCGGTTGCGGAGAGCCAGGGGTACAGATTTTGGCTTGGTCTGCTTCGTGAATTGAGATGGTTTCTGCGGCTTTTTTGTTAGCTCAGCTGCTTTCTCACTCTGGTCATGTTCTTCCATACTTCTTGTTAGAATTTCTGAGGTAGGAGCAGATTCTTGTTCTGTATTCTCTGCAGTGACAGCAGAAGCGGCCTTTCTTCTTTCCTTCTTCCTTGCCCTCTTTTCCCTTTCCTGCTCCAAACACGCATATGGTTATTTAGTTGAAGAATTAGAAGAACATGGAAATGATTAAGGTTGATTTTGGATAATGGAAAGAATTGCAATGAATTAAAAGGAACGAGGAATAAAACTTTCATTCCACTGTTCAGATATGTAACGATTCCATCTATTTTCTTTTAAGTCACAAATGCTATGTGTTATAGTTACCTTCTCTTTCAGTTCAGCTTCTTTTTGTGCCTTTAAGGCAGCCCTTTGTTGAGCCTTCTCTGCATTACGCTTTTTCCTCTGCTGGGCCTCCTTAGCTTTCTCAATCTCCTCTAGCCTCCGCTTTTCCTTCAACATTGCCTCCTCTTCCTCCTTCCTTGCCTTTTCAGCTTTCAGTAACAGTTCCTCTTCCTCCTTTGTTCTCACAGGTTCTTTTTTAACTTCTTCATCAGACTCATCACCCCAACGGGCAACAGGTTTCTCTAAGAGAGAAGGCTTGGTAGGATTTTTAGCTTTAGTTGTCTGACTAGTCTCAGTTCTTTGCACTACAACCTTCGAAACAGGTTCATTCTTTATAATAACAGATTCTGTTGAGGGGGGTTTCTTTTCTTGTTCCAGAGTTGACTGCGAGACCACGGAAATATTTTTGGAAGCTCTTACAGTTATGGCATTAGGAATTACAGGCGGTTCTTCATCAGGACCAAGTGATCGGCCATCTAGGGTTTGGAGTCTCCTAAGTGTACTCCTAGTGTTGCATCGGACATAGTCCCTTCTGAAATCGTCATTTTTGTTCCATAGCTCCATAATTCTCTCGACCTAAAGTTATCAAAGGTGAGCGTTGAATTCAATCTATTTGCCTAATAGAGTGCATAAATGAAAAATGATAATCTCTCTCTTCATTTAATGTCTAAAAGGATCACCTGATCAACACAGAAGCATTGTAGTTCCTCTTTTTTCCCTCCCGCTGCTAGTTCCTGAGCTTTATTTGCAGCTTTTCTGTAATCCCAGAAATTTTTGCCCTGCATTATCAGTTCAGAACTAGCGTCAATATTTCTGCATGGCATTTGAATTGATTTTTGTCTAAAAAAAAAAAAGAAAAAGGAATGAGGTGGGAAGCATAGAACAACGAAACCTTCTCATGCAATTGTTTTTTCAAAGCCACTGACTTAGCATATGCCTCTTGACGAACTTCATCAGCTGCCCTAAACTGAGCAATCAACTCATTCAGCTTATCATATTCATTATTATATTTCTTCTTTGCGTCTTTAGTTGCCGTATCTAACTTCAGAACATTATTTCTAAGCACTTCCATTTCCTTCTTCAGAAGCTGTAAATGCTGAAAATAGTGAAATATTACATATCAGAAATATAACAAAGATATTAGAAATCTCTAAAAGCCATATTTGATACCGATAGTACCTGGAAAATGCAATCAGATATTAATTCAGAAAATATAACAAAGAGAAGCTTGCATATGGTACCTTAGAGTGCTCTTCAATATTGCCCTCCTTGTGGTCTAGAGATTGTTGTGATTGATCCTGCTTTCTCATATTAGAAGACAGCTCCTCTCGATTTTGCTTCAATTGTTTGATTTGGCGTATCAATTGCTTTTCTTCATTCAAAGGCAAAGTTTCATGCTGGATCATGTGTTCCATGTTTCTTATCTGCAAGTAAATTAGAAAAGTAAGCACAACAAAACAGGCAGAACAATCAAGTCCTCATAAATATCTCCGGAAGAAAATTAAAAGCATACCTTGCCATCTATATCCCCAACAGAAATTGCATTGTTTAATCTGTTCATTTTGGATTGAACCGAATCCATCTCCTGGCGTTTGGATTTGAGCTGGTCCCGAGCAGCTCTTTGGGCTGCTATTGCAGCCTTAACTTCTTGGTCGCAATCCTTACAACGGGCCTGCTCATAGCAGCATTAAAAAAAATTACAAAGGTTGGTCTCAAACTTATACAGTACATAAAAGTTTCTTTTATGCCGCCTTCAAAATTATATTTACCTTTATAGTCTGGCTTTCAGCTCGAATAGAATCTCGAATTTTAGTCTTCTCTTCTACTTGGCGAAGAGTTTTTTCTATCTGCTCTTTAATGTTTTCATCATCATCATATCTGGGAACCCTGATCAAATAGAAGAATGGCTTTTTCACTATCTCTGCACCCACATTCTGTACATCCGAAGCATCCAAGGCAGGTCTTGTGTCTTCATCTCCTTGATTGCTGCCTTCACCTTCAACTACAGGTTGAGCTTCACTCTCCACTGCCCCCTTTGAATGTTCATCTTCACTCTCCAATGGATAACTTGTAATCTCAGATACAGCAGAAGATTCAGTTTCACTCTTCATTGCACCAGTTGAAAGTTCAGCTTCACTATTCACTGCATTGTTTTTCATCTCACGCAAATCAACAGAAGATTCACTTTCACTCTCTACTACACCATTTGAAGGCTTAGCTTCACTCTCAACTACACCGTTTGAAGGTTTAGCTTCACTCTCAACTACACCAGTTGAGGGTTTAGCTTCACTCTCAACTTCACCAGTTGAGGGTTCCACTTCACTCTCAACTACACCATTGGAAGGTTTAGCTTCACACTCCACTTCACCATTTGAAGGTTCAGCTTCACTCTCAACTACACCATCTGAAGGTTTAGCTTCTCTCTCGAGTGACACATTTGAAAGTTCAACTTCTCTCTCCACTGCACCAGTTAAAGGTTCAGCTTCACTCTTCACTGTACCAGTTAAAGGTTCGGCTTCACTCTCCACTGCACCAGTTAAAGGTTGAACTTCACTCTCAAGTACGCCATTTGAAGGTTCAGCTTCTCTCTCCGCTGCACTGTTTGAAGGTTCTGCTTGCCTCTCCATTGCACCATCTGAAGGTTCAGCTTCCCTATCCTCTTCCCTATCTGAAGGTTCAGCTTCACTCTGCATTTCACCATTTGAAAGTTCAACTTCCCTCTCAACTGCACCATTTGAAGGCTCAGTTTGACTCTCAACTGCCTCACTTGAAGGTTCAACTTCACACTGAACTTCACCATTTGAAGACTCAACTGCACCATTTGATGGCTCAGCTTCATTCACAGTTGAAGATTCAGCTTCAACCTCAACTGCACCATTTGATAGCTCAGCTTCACTCACAACTTCGCCGTTTGAAGGTTCAGCTTCACCCTCAACTGTACCATTCGAAGGTTCAGCTACAATCTCAACTGCACCATTTAATGCCTTGATTTCCCTCACAACTGCACCATTTGAAGATTCAGCTTCACCCTCAACTGCACCATTTGAAGATTCAGCTACACTCTTAAGAGCCCCATTTGATGACTCAGCTTCGCTCTCAACTGCACCAATTGAAGGATCAGCCAGACACTCAACTTCACCATTCGAAGGTTCAATTCCAGTCTCCACCGCACCATTTGAAGATTCAACTTCCCTCTCCCCTGCACCATTTGAAGGTTCAACTTCCCTCTCCACTGCACCATTTGAAGGTTTAGCTTCAGCCTCCACTGCAAAGTTTGAAGGTTCAGCCTCAACCTCTTTTGTACTGTTTTCCATCTCAGACACAAGTGAAGGTTTACTTTCACCCTGCACTGCACCATTTGAAGTTCCAGCTTCACTATGTTCTGCAGCATTTTTCATCTCTTGTACATGAACATTAAGTTCACCATCGCTTTTCATCTCACAATCAATAACAGAAGGTTCAGATGTGCTCTCCACTGCAATATCAGACTCAACATCACCATCTCCATTTATATCTGTTCTGTTTAAGGCTGTCGTACTTTCTCCTTTATGAACTAGTACACTTCCTGCTTCCTCCTCAGACCTCTCCAACTTACTGCCTGAATCACCTTCAACAACAATCTCATTCTCCTCAGTGCACTCACTAGGCTCCTGCTCTGACTCTGCCAAACCAGAGACAGACTCAATCTGCCCAGTCTCTGAACTATTTCCAACATCTTCAGGTTCGCATTCCTTCACATCTGTAGTACCCGAGACGCCACCAACATCAACTGGAACCCCATTCCTCTCGGTGACTTCTTCCATATCATGATTTTCGTTAGTTACAATGTCCTTCTCATCCAAGACATCTGCACTAACAACATTTTCAATTTCCCCACTTTTATCCACATCTTTATCAGAGATAGACTCACTTTTACTCTGCACGTTAGAAGACAATAGATTAAGAAAACAAACAGACTAAATTAACCATACTACCGCCTGAATCATTTACCTTAGAAAATTGGTCATTGAAATTAAAAAAACAAATGCATGCATTATTTCAATCTCTAAATTGACAAAAAACATGGGTAATTTTAATCCTTATTTACACAACTTCAACAACTAAAATGACTTCGACTGGTCATCTTAAGGACTTCAATTTCACACAACAATTTAAGACTAATTGGGGACTGAAACTAATTCACGCACAAAATAAGAGATTTTTGTAATTTAAGATAGTAATTTCAATGACTAAACAAAATTAAGCTTGAGAAAAAAATACTGCAAATTAAAAAATTTAGAGAACAATTGCACTGTTACTCGCTTCGTACCTGCAAGTCATCTACACCATTCGCATCAGCAGCAGTTACTTCCTCCGCAGCTCCGTCCACCACGGCATCATTGTGAACTTCAACACATTCGAAGTCACGATCACCTTGATTCACGTCAGTATCTCCCTCCACTACATTCACAACGACACCGTTTTCATCTCCAGAAACCTCCTCACGATCCAAAAGTTCACATTCCTCAACTTCATTCACGTTCCCATTCGCATCACCGACAATCTCGCCCTCTGCAGCGACACTGTTTTGAACGTCCGAGACACCGACAACAACATATTCCTCGTGATCCGCAACTAGCTCATCCGCAGCATGAGTCTCATTCTCTAGGACACCGTTCCGGACGGATCCCGCGCCGCCTTCACTGTCCACACGTTTCAATTCACCGTCCTTTTCAGAAGCTTCCTCCGCCGTACCGTTAGCCTCTGCATCCTTGCAATTTTTCACCGCCAATTCCTCCGACGCAGCTCCGCCGGCGGCGAGATCCAAATCGCCATCCACAGTGTGTGCAACTCCCTTGACTTTTACGCCGCGGTGATCGTCGACAGAATTGCCTTCTTCGCCGCTCACATTCACCACCTGCTCCTCCGTCATTGTGCTCCCTGCAACATTAACGTCAAAATCAAAATTCAAATCAGCGGAAACAGCTACACACGCGAAATTGCGCAGAAACAAACGGATCCAATGTGGATCAAATCGCAATGGCGGAATCGGATTGGCTTACGGAGATGCAGAGCCGGATCAGGCGTGAGCGAACAGATCGAAAGTGCAGATCAGAAAATCGAAGACAATGAGTAACGTAACGGAACGAAACTAATGCTTTCTGTGTGAATAGGAACAGATGCAGATGCAGATACAAACGCCGATATATAGCCGACACAGAAGAGAGCAAAAAAATTAGTGAATAGAATATTTGAGAGAAAGGTACTGTGAGTCTTCCACTTGGTTTTTAAATGATTTAGTTCATGGATTTGTCTCTACGCACCAGATTTGAATTTATTTTGGATTTTAGATTAGATGCATCTTTTCTATTATCAAATCAAAACAAATTATGATACGATTCCTATCTTACTTTTCTTCTATTTTTACTCCTCTCAATATATACTCTATCTGTTACTTGTACAGTTAATACACTACACTCTATTAGTATCTAAACAATTAATGTATATAATCACTATAATTAAGCAAATCTTATTTCTTATTTTTTAAATAATGTATAATCAAAAGATATTAAATATATATTATTTACCCATTTCATTATCTTCTTTAATATACTTTTAATATATCAGTTTGTTGCATGGATAAATGCATATTTTTCCATAACTAGAATTAAAATATATAAATGATGCCATAAACAATAAATATCTTTAAGCGTATCAAGTATCTTTCAATTTTACATTCCTTATTTAAAATTCTGATTCAGAATTATTCTTAGAACTTTATGTCTGGCCAATTAATTAAAAAGAAATCATGGAATGATTTTAGAATTATTATTATTATTATTATTATTATTATTACCATTAAGTAAATACAGTGTTTTTCGCATTTGTATATATGTATTTTTTAAATATTTATAAATTATTAAATTTAAAAAGTTAAAATTGAAAAAGCAAAATATGAATATAGTTGTAGATATATAATTATAAATATAACAATAGATAAAATAAGCTTTATTGATTGAAATAAAAAATATTATGAATAATATTGTGTAATATCGTGTCATGTCAGTAATATTGTGTAATATAAAGACCAAGGTTAGATAAAAATAATAATGAAACATTAAAATTATAATTTAATCTCTTTTTTCTTCAAAGAGATACTAAGTAATCTTATTATAATAATTTGGACGTTATTTTCGCGTATACTTTCCTTTTATTTTTCAAATTTTTATCACATTATTTTCTGTGCCACGAAAATTTTTCTACTTGAAAAAAAAAAAGTGCATTACGTTGACTTTCTCGTCCCATGTGACGACTAAAAATAGAATCATGCTAATTAACTTTAACCTCTGTGGAAGAATTTCAGAACTGAAGAGTTATTTATGAGCATAAATAATAATTTATGGCAAAGTTATTTAAATAAACTTTTACATTAATTCTCCTTTCCTTTTCTGCCTACAGTGGAAGTCAAACCATTTTTTTTATATCACCAAGCTTTTTTAACTAATCAAACATTAATTTCGTTTGTAACACTGTAATTATTGTTAACTCAACTTTTACGTAATATAAAAATACCAAAAAATGTCTAATTATTATGGGAATTCATCAAAGTTAAGTATTTTCACAATATAAAAATTTATAAACTTTTTGCGAACCTTTTTGGCTAGCCCTTTCCAGGTAAAGGAAGCTAGAACCTTTTTGGTTTAATGCGATTATTGTTTGTCTTGCCTTTGTTTCATGATTCGTGAGCTTGTATGCTACTGTGGATGCATGGGATGGTTGGTATTATTGTTTGGGTATGAAAATATAACTGTTGCAGGGAGAAACAATGGCGAGGTCTGATACTCCCACCTAAGCGAGCCTGTCTCGCCTAGACGAGACTTGCAGAAGCAGACCAGGTTCACACTCGAACTCTCGCTCAGGCGGATAGCTCTTGTTTTGAGCGAGGTACTATCTCGCTGCCTAAGCGAGAATGCGTGGGAGCTTGGTAAGTTGTTGCGGTCTTAGCCCAGGCGAGGAACCTCACCTTTGAGTGAGGGGTGGTCTCGCTCAGGCGAGGGGGCTCGCCTACGCGAGCGTTCACTAAACCTCCCAAGGGCCTATGTCGCGAGCTCGCCTAAGCGAGAGTTTGTAGCTTAAGCGAGAGCATCCCTCTCGCCTGAGCGAGAGCTTCTAGCTTGAGCGAGATCCGCTGCTGGCTACGTTGTTTTCTCCAATTGGTTGTTATGGATTGTTGATTTATTGATTTACTCTATTTAAAGTGTGAGGCTTGTGAAATGCATGGAATATCTATGGTTATGAATTGGATTGAGATGTTGGTATGGTCTTGGTATGTAAAATGAATGAGATGATTGGTAATTAAAGTGGCATGATGTTGGTATGAGATACAATTCTATATTCATGGATTGAGAATGATGAGTTGGTATGGGATAAACTGGAATATGAAAGAGGTTGATTATAAAGGGTGGGCATGAGATATATATGCATGATAAGTATTACTTGGTTGGTGGAATATGTTTGGTATGTGTTTAAGACGTAATTCCATGGGTCTCTAGGTGAGAGACTTTATGGTGGTACCTCAGTTGGTCAGGACATAATTCCATGGCTCCTATTAGTGGGAGTTCATGGTGGTGCCTCATCTATATAATTTAGTAAGGATTCAAGGTAAGGTTGCATCCTGATGCTCTAAGGAGTCAGTTAGTCTCACATAGAGCAGACTGACTCTTGTGGTGAGAGTAGCAAGAGGCCTGAAACTCATTAAGGGCTAACCTTATGTTTGGGGGATTGAGAAATTGTAACACTTAGCTCGGGGGTGAGCATGAAAATCCACCACAAGTGCAAGCATCCGTTGAATCCGACTAGATTATATGTATCCGGATGAGTCGAGTCTGAGTCTTAGTGTATTGTTTGAAAGGTCATAACATGTTTGGATGATATATATTGATTGTAATGTGAAATAGCATGTAACCGTATGATAGACTGTTTTATACTCTAGCTTACCCTTTTGCTTGTTTGATTGCTTGAGTGTGGTTCGTCTCCTTTTGCAATGATCATCAATTTATTGATGTGAGCAGATGCGAGGAACACCCGGGGTCAACAGGGAGGTGATGGTTCCACTGCGTAACCCATCTGGGCTGGATTCTACTGTCTTGGGCTTTCTTATAGGATTATGGCCCATGTACTATTTTGTCCTTTAGTACTTTAATAACTACTGTCAAGTTCTTGTATTATACTTTGTATCTGGCATCGTGGTGTGTCTTGGTTTCTTCTAACTTTTTCTAAATATTGTAAGGAGTAGTGGTTATACTCCCGAATTTATTTCTTCTACTTTATCTATGTGACATTTCATTTAAATTAAGGATATTATTTAACTGGGGTGTTACAAACTTTGTGGAGTGAATGAGAATGTTGTCTTGAATTTTTGTAATTTAATTTATAATATACCAGTAGATTATTTAGTCATGATAAAGATAAAAATATTTAGTAAAGTAAGTACTAAGAGGAGTATAATGCTATTAAAAAGCACGTGAATATGATTTTTAATTTTGTGATAAAATAATATTACATAATTAAAGTTTTTGGTTTTTAGACCATTTTCAATAGTGCATTGACCTTTTTGTGACTCTATTGTGGTTCATGCAATCTATGAACAAAATAAGTTTTCTTGTAATCATGTAATTTATAAGAAATTAAAATGCGTTTTAAAATTATTTTGAAATTCTAAATAATAGTTGGATTTATCGTTTATGTGAGTACTTGATAAATCAATAACTTGATAAATTAAGTAAATAATAAATCTATTAATAAATACTTCATTTATCAAATTTAAAAATTCTTTTACAATTACATTCACTACAAAAAGTAGAAACAATCAAATATACTTTTATTTTACACCACAAGCATATGTACATGTATACATAAAGTTTAGTCATATATTTGTTTAATAAAAGGTTACATAATCAAAACACTTTCAAAATATTATATATATATATATACATATATATATATATATTTA